>Ga0066834_10000018_pt1 | contig 63056 bp, 50 predicted proteins | sample ETNtaG_30_FD_66729 | JGI IMG/M metagenome (GOLD analysis project Ga0066834, IMG submission 66729) | Marine microbial and viral communities from oxygen minimum zone, Eastern Pacific Ocean - ETNP201306PF43B | ecosystem: Environmental > Aquatic > Marine > Oceanic | place: Pacific Ocean: Eastern... | reverse complement strand
AATCATAGGATGTTTATCAGTTGGAGAGAATTTAAATAACTCAGCCCAATCAATAGGTTTTTCAGGTTTATAACCAGAGGACTTCAAAAACTTCTTGAATTGACCTACGGTAACTTCAGTTACATCCATGTAAAAATCTTGATAAATAGGATCATCAACTTCGGTATAACCAGAGATCATAGGAATTCGAACCATTTCAACCTCATCTCTAGAACTTATCTTGCCAGATCCACCCTTGCACCCTGTCAAGATAACCAGCACCACCAACAAGATAACTGATCTCCGAACCATCATAGCTTCACCTTTGATCCTTTTTGGTTTTCCGGCACATCTACCACACAACGAAAACCGTAATAGTAGGTGGAATACGAGGGAAGGTCGTTGTTGCGGGTAGCAACACGCAGGAAGTTTGAATTGAAGAGCCAAGAACCGCCCCGCAAAACACGGGTATCATGATTACTGTCATACCAATCCTGACACCATTCCCAGACATTACCTGCCATATCATATAAACCATAACCATTGGGAAGAAAACTACCTACTGGTGCAATTTGTTTATCCCATTTATCTCTACCTTCAGTACCCTCAAAATTAGCATACTCACTTGCAATACTTTCTTCATCACCCCAAGGAAATTCTTTACCTATTAATCCGCCCCTAGCCGTAAACTCCCATTCTTTTTCTGTTGGTAATCTTTTACCTGTCCACTCACAATAAGCTGTCGCATCAAACCAACTCACCAATATTATTGGATGCTTGTCGGTAGGTGAGTACTCAACCATATCGTCCCATCGATCATATTTATAACCTGTTTCCTTAACAAACTTCTTGAATTGACCCACAGTCACTTCAGTCGTATCCATGTAGAAAGGATCTGAAACTTTAACTAGTTTCCCAGGCACAAGATCCCCAAAATCATCATACGTATCCTTTGTCCTTGCAAAACCTTCAATCAAGACCATCTTGGCACCGTCCTTCTCCCAGATGATTCTTTTTTTAGGTCCCTCATCAACTACCTCTTTCGGTTTGACCTTATCAGATTCTTTTTCATCACAACCAACAAAAACAACCACCATTATCAATAACACAACAACTAACCTCTGAATCATCACAACTTCACCTTTCGCATTTAGCGTTTGATTTCAGTTTTACGGTATCTATCTAATAAGCAAGGTTGTATTTAAGTTTTAACTTAAATACAGAATAGACAACCATCGGTGAATATAAGACCAATTGGGGCTTACCTCACAATAAATGGGAAGTTAGCGTGGCCAATTTTGTGCTGAGTATCAACCACATAGACGAATAGGCGGTACTTGCCGGGCTGGTTAGGAGCCTTGAATTTTAGCGTACCATTCGTGCCTATCTTAACGATCGAACCTTTGACTTCAGGCGGGATCTCCTCGATATCACCTCCGATGCTTCGTGCGACGGTCTCATGGCGCAGTTCCCATTGATATTTTAGTTTCTCGCTACTATCATCCGTAACGTTAACCTTGGCAACGTAGATTTGCCTCGGCAGGAGCTCAACATTTTTCTCCGCTAATTTGTCATTGACCACTAGCTTGGTAACGTTAGGCGCTTGGTTGCGTGGGTACTTGTTGGTCCACGACTTAATCAGCTCGTCGACACCAGCGGAGATGTTTTTACCGTTAAAAATCAGACTGAACCAAGTGCGGGTACGCTCCTGTTTTTCTCCCCCACAAGAAGGCATAGCCACCTAGGCAGTTCTGGTCATTCTTTATTAAATCGGTTCGTTCACCATAGAGTTTTGCTTTATCACGCAAGCTGTCTTTAAGACTAGCATAGGAATTGAGGCCAATAATATCCACGTCGGGAACACGTTGCAGAATCTCTTTTATCACGTGGTTACTTGGCCAAGCCAAAGCGGTCAAGGTCGGGTGCTTCATGTTCAAGAACATCCATAAATAATTTAATCAGTTTGGACCAGTTCCCCTCGAACGGTCCTGACGTCAAACCTTGCTGCAGTTCAATTGGGTTATAAATAGGAAAATCCATTGATGACCCCTCCACGTTGACACGCTCTAACTGAACAGGTGGTTCTCCTTCGGACCTTGGAGGCAAATCACCCTCAGAACTAGATCGAAAATCAGCGGATGATACTGCTTGTTGAATCGCCTGACCCAATCTTTCCACCTCCGCAACAATCGGCGTTTCAACGCGATGCGGATTTGCCAATCGTGAACTCAACTGCTCGCGTCCCACTTGATTTCCTCAGTGCCCATACTCTAGTAATCCTGCAACATCCGCTCCAAGTAATACCATTGTGAGTAGAATGGCTCCGAACAGAACATATAACATAGTCTTGCGTCCAGTCTCTGGATTGTGAATATCGGGTAACGTATCAACGGTTGCAACATAGAGAAAGGTTCCGGCCGAGAACAACATTACAAGACCGATTAGATTTGTCTTCAGGCCTTCCAGAGCATAGAATGAGAGCATCATCATGACAGGTGTTGCAAGAGAGAAGATCACGACATCACGAATGGAATCATTGCGTTGTTCTCGCTCATGCATCGAAAATATTCCAAGACTGAATGCGGCTGGACCTTTGTGAATTAATACCGCAAGAGCAACAGTCGCGGTTACTGAAATGCTGCTTGTTGCCGCGGCCGCTCCAATCGCAAGACCATCTGTGGCTGCGTGAAGTGATAGACCAAGAACCAACATCCATCCGCTGTGGTTGTGATGAACATGCACATGTCCATGGTCGTGGGCGTGATCGTGATGCTCCTCATGTACAGCATGACCTATCCCCAATCCCTCGAGAATAAACATCAGGAGAAAGCCGCCTAGAATTGCCCCTCCAAGCAATAATCCATCAACATACTCTTCATGTTCTTCGCTTGATGCCAGTTCATACCCGTTGGGTATGACTACCAGCATCGCTGAAGCAATAATAATTCCAGCAGCAATGCCAGTGAGGACTTTCAACCTGCCAAGGTCTTCCTTGAACTTGGAGAAAATCGGTGCCAGTCCGCATATCAGTGCAATTACCAAGGTTATAGCAGCATATAGTATAGGTGGTGAAGCCATGACTGAGGGTAGATTAATGCGTATTAAAAAATGTTATTAATTTTGATGTTCTGTGGTGATTCTATGAACCGCGTACTCTTCTTCAGTAAACCGACAGACAATTCGCAGAATAGCCGGAACACCTGATTGAACAATCCGGATACAAAAATCGAAGTATATTTCTAAAAGATGCCAGCCTCCATTTTGCTGAGTCCGCTCACGGGGGAGACCTCAGTATCATAAATGACGGTGTGAAGGTCGAGGAGACCGTGGCCATCTATTATCAATTTTGTGGTCGAAACTCTGCTTCAATCCCTGAAAATCCAGACAGCAACAGAGGCTCTCCGTTTCCTTCAACCTCCTAGAGATCTCGCATAACCGGAGGTCGACGGAATATAACATGATATTTAGTGCTAATTTGACACTTGATATCAATCGCTAGAATCCCATTTAAGCCCAAAAACTTCAATAATAGATCGGAGATTTTCAACCTGTTTATTTTCAGGATAGGTAAAGTACAGGACAAGCTAAAACAGTTGCATTCTTAGTTAAATAGTCACTAGTATGCGATAGTTCCTGTGAGTTATCTGCCAAGCTATGTGTGGTAAAGTATATGCTAGATTCAACGTTACTTGCCATCAGATCAAACCCAACCTCTTGAAATGCGCTAATTTAGACGCCTTCCTTAGCTCTCTAATGACCATAATAATGTTGATCTGTAATCTCTGCTTGTTCTAAGTTAATCAAAGCATCCGTAGAAACCAACGGGTTATGACAAATCGGATGGTCGTAGAATGACAAGAGACGTTTTAACTAGTAACAGTCCCGTCTATCTCAGGCTACATCCTTCTGGATGGCAGGATATACTTCCATGTTTAGCTATATGATACCCCCACAAGGGGGGGGACCGCCGTGGGCCTACCGTGACTCGTGAGGAACCCATTCGTGAACCTCGACAGTAAGGTGGACCAAGCCAAGGTTAGAAGGAATCAATTCTTTGTAATATTCTGGTGGTTGCGGGTCGCGCGCTACCACTGAGATAATAACACCATAGATATTCGGACCAATCGACCACAGGTGAAGATCAGTAACTCTATTGTCATCCTCCTCGATGCATTGTGTGATTTTCGATCGAAGGTGCTCAGGACCTTGGTTGTCAAGTAGAACAGTACTGGTTGTGCGCAACAGCCCCAGAGACCATCGTGAAACCAAGATCGCACCAACAATCCCCATCAGTGGGTCCATCCAGATCAGACCAATGTATTTGGCCATTAGCAAAGCAACTATCGCTAGGAGTGAGGTAAGGGCATCGGCTAAGACGTGAAGATATGCGGCCCGAAGGTTATGGTCGTGGTGATGATGATGTTCATGGCCACGATGTTCGTGGCTATTTTCTGCGCCAGCATGATCATGACGGTGCCCCAAGATAAAGACCGACGCTCCATTGACGATCAAACCAAGGACTGCGACAAAGATAGCTTGATTGTATGCAATCCCAATAGGGTAAATGAGTCGCTCCACGCTTTTCCATACCATCATCAGCGCAAAGATGGCTAGCAATACCGCGCCAGTAAATCCGCCTAGAGCGTTGACTTTGCCAGTACCGAAGCTGTATTTGATGTCGTGGGCGTGACGACGGGCATAAATGTAGGCGAAAGCGTTGATTGCCAGAGCTGCCGCATGAGAGGCCATATGTAAGCCATCGGCCAATAAGGCCATTGAGCCGAAGATGATACCCGTTGTGATTTCGACCATCATCATGGTGGCTGTGATGACGATGACGATGATCGTGCGAAGTTCACCTGGCCGCTTTTGGTCTTGTCCGAAGGTATGCGTGTGTTGCCAAGGCTGCAGGTTGGAACTGGGCTCTATTCGCATCTGAATTTATTTCCCCTCTATTGTTTACAAAAAACGCATATCTCAACCGACAGTATAAAACATAACTAGTGAAATGAAAAATACTAAGTCAAACTGACTTTTGCATTTAAACCCCTCCAAATAGCATCATGGGCATTCAAGACAACAGACAATCCGTCTATCTCAGGCTATACCTTCTGGATGGGGGAATGTATTTCCATGTTTGGCTATAGCTGTATGATAGGCCCACAAGGAGGGCCCCCTGTGGGCCTATCGTGACTCATAGAGGCAAAAGCTCCATTGGATTGTCCTACCTACGAAGTATCAGGTGGGTACTGACCAATCCCAACTGGTTTATTAAACACGTCTTGATACCCGCCTGATTACCCCGTACGGGAGTTAAACCCGTGAAGACCATCATGCCCTCTTGTATTTAAGTTTTAACTTAAATACAATCTAACTCCCCAAGACTTTGTCAGAAATATGGAGGCCTAGCTGGCTAATTGACTATCTTCTCAGAACTAACTACTGATACCCGTATATTACCAACGCTTTGTATATACCACCATCGGTAGATTATTATCATAATTAGTATGTGTTTCATTTCCTTTCAGCTTTCAATCCTTCACCTGCCCTGCCTCCGGGCTTGAGGGAAGTGGAAAGGATCAAGCAGCACCAAGAAGACCAAAACAGGCCCGATATAGAATGTCTTAAGACAGCGCAATACTGCTTCAAGGCCTGATGATTCGACAGAATCGGGCCCAAACCCGTCCCTCATGATCCAAGCAAAAGGAAGACCGAGGAAGAAAACGCAAAGCAAGAGCCCGGTTAGCAAAAATTGAGCAGATCTAGCCAAACTTGGTTTCATTCAATAAAGCAAGGTCATCACTCTCTTTCTCATGATGTGCTGCCATGAAAATCATGACAACAGCTACTATAAGTACGACACTAATGGACCTGTAAAGGTCAGGTAAGATTGACACCCACAATATAATATACATCTAATAAAACGCCGCACTATACTTAAAAGCACATTAAATCACAAATAAATAATACATATAATCCAAAGAAAGACTGAAAATCGACACGTTGTCTTCGAACGTTTCGCCAATGCAGACCTATCCCAAGAAATGCCTGAAGGCATTAAATTAATCGGACGGTGGCATTCGATCGGTGATTTTACAGAATGTCTCATTCTTGAGGCCGAAAATGAAGCCGCTATCTTCCAGTATATTGTTTTACCCTAAGTGTTTTTGGTTTCCAGTTGATGTAGCATATTGATAAAATAATTGGTAATCTTTCATTGTGGCTAGCCAGTTTTCGGATTGTGAGGGACCTTGGAGTTGTAACCGTAGTTCTGAAAGTCTAACCATTAAAGCTGTTGTCATTGGCTTATTCTGCGTCATCTGTTTTTGTGTCATCACCCCCTACAGTAATCACTATGTGGGTAACACCTATCTGGCTAGTAATCATCTTCCCATTGGGCCACTTTTTCTTCTTATTTGCCTAACATATGTTAGTGCATGTCTCGGGCGTCAGATTCCAACGCTGCGTTTGAGTACCGGTGAACTAGTGATTGTCTGGGGGATGATGAGTGTCTCAGCAAGCATTCCTTCCAAAGCATTTGTCGAATATTTGTTGCCAGCCCTCGTTGCTCCGGATTATTTTGCCACACCTGAAAATCAATGGCAGCAACTGTTCCACGCTCATATTCCAGTTTGGTTGACACCCGGAAAAATTGTCACTGCTAGGGAATTTTATGAAGGAATAGATAGTGGGAAAATATTGTGGGATCCTTGGATAATTCCTCTGCTGATGTGGATACTCTTTGCCCTCTCACTATATGGAGCAATGATATGCTTGAATGTCATTCTGCGCCATCAATGGATTCAAAGTGAGCGAATGGCTTTCCCATTAGTACAATTGCCCGCCGAAATCATTGGTTCTCCTCAAGATAGCAATCGGCTTTTTTTCAAAAATCGATGGATGTGGCTTGCTTTCTCTATAGCCGGAATATTACATCTTTTCAACGGTCTCCACTTTTATTTCCCTCACGTTCCCCAAATCCCAACTCGTTTTTCACTTGATCCTTTACTGAATGAAAAACCTTTCTCAGCAATACGTCCGCTGCCTTTGGATATTCATCTTTCGGTAATCGGTATCACGTATCTCTTGTCAGAGCAGATTTCCTTTAGTATCTGGTTTTTCTACCTTTTTTACAAGTTTGAGTGCTTTATTTTTGCTTCCCTTGGCTGGTCGATGCAAAGTTCTCCAGGAGAATTTGGTTTTACCCGAAGTTTCGCTTCTCATCAAGAAATGGGAGCCTTTCTGGTAATTATGTGTCTAATTGGATGGCAAGCGAGAAAACGACTTCTGGGAAATATGAAATCCATATTTCCCGCAGTATCAAAGAATCGAACCTCGAATGACAGAGAATTTATCTCAGACGAACATTGGGCATTATTGGGACTACTTTTGATGCTTTTGCTCCAGATAATATTATCTCAACTGATGGGGATTTCTCTTTGGGTGACGTCGTCAATTGCCTTGTTTTCGGCCATTATGTGGGTAATTTTCACCTGGCAGGTGTCCAGTGCCGGAGTTCTCATTGTACATCCTACTTTTCGACCAATGATGATGCTGACGACCATGTTTGGAGACCGGAGAATTGGAGTCCGAAACTTAACGTTGAATACCTTCCAAGCCCGAGGTTTCAGGACAGATCTTACCCAGTTAACAATGCCCCATGTGATGAATATATTTAAGCTATCCAATGAGAAGAAAACCAAGAGAACGTCATTACTAATGGCAATGATAGCAGCTATTTTGATCGTACTTCCTGTTTCAACCTATTTCTTCTTAAGATTCACCTATAAAGTTGGTGCTAATACACTTGGTCTGTCTTGGGTAGGGCGTACAGGTTTTCGTGTATTGGAATCACGACTGATTTATCCTGCTGATATAGACCTACCCAATCTCGGTTTTGTTCTATTAGGGGGCTTAAATACGTTGTTTATAACAGTAATGTACCATCAGTTTTTATGGTGGCCTTTGCATCCAATTGGTTGTACCACAGGAAGCAGTTGGGGAATACAGATGTTTTTCCTTTCTATCTTTCTCGGCTGGTTACTTAAATATTTAACGCTCAAGCATTGTGGATTAAAAACCTACATCTGGGTCCGGCCAATGTTCTTGGGATTAATTCTAGGTGAGTATGTTATTGGTGCCATATGGATAATTATAGGACTCTTTGTTGGAAGAGGATATCGCATATTAACCGCTTGGTCGGGCAGCCTTGAATTCATCAGAGGTGCATATCCTGTGGATGTTTGAACATAATCATAGTTGAATCTGGGATTTCAACCCAATCATTAGAGCTTCCATCAACCTCTGGTTCTGAAAAATATCTGGGAGGTTGGCAAATCAATCTATATCTACATTCCAAACAAAACCGATCCATTTTCATGCGATTTTAGAGGGAGAATTCAGCCTTTTATAACACAGTTTGGCTCAAGCCTCAGCTAATCTTGCATTAGGCAGGTATAGAGAGTAACCACGGAGGAAGCCTTGTTTACTCCCAATCAATTGAGTCGGTTTAATGCGCTAAGCGGCAAGACTCCTTGAGTTCCCGGTTACAGAAGCGATCAATGTTCCACTTTGTTGAGATGCCTGAGCTGATCAGTTACTGCTTGCTGGAAAAAGTCAAGGATGGTGAAGTATTCGAAACAGAGGGCGCCAAGCCCTAACTTGAATGCAATCTTGTTGGGAAAATACGGAATCCTCATTCTACCATATTTAGCAATTCAGCCTAATACATGTTAGCATTAGAAGAGTTTTCAGAATTGTCTTGTCTCGGGCGACGATCGAGACAAAAAATTGACAGCGGCTACCTAGTAAATTTGGATAATATCGACATAAAAACCGTTTGCCCCTTGATCGCGCTCACCCTAGTGTTTTCCATCTTGAGTATAGGCGGTTGCGTTGGAGACAGTAGCGCAAGGCGTGGTGGCATTAAGGCCGCTCACCAAGAAAGAGCGCTCGATACGAAGAATCGTGTTGAATATTCTCTGAGTGGTCGAGCCGTTCGCGGTGAAGACGGTTCAGCAACGATCGTCTGGTCCGGTTCTACTGCAACCATCTGTTTTCGAGGAGCCGATGCGAGCGTAGACCTTACCGACAGTGGGCAGAACCAATTCGCAGTACTTATTGACGAGAAACTAAGACGAGAAAAACTAATTCCAGAAGGCGGCAGAGAAAAGCTTGAATTAGTTCGTGGATTGGAGCGAGGCGAACACACGATCCAACTCGTGAGGCTAACTGAAGCATCCTTTGGCCAAACCCAAATACATGGCTTCATTCTCGATCAGTATGCAGAGGCTCTGCCTCCTCCCAAAAGTTCAGTGTCAAAGATTGTGATCTACGGTGATTCGATCAGCGCGGGATACGGAGTGGAAGGCATCGACGAAAAATGCGGCTTCTCCCCAGAAACGGAAAACTACCTTTTGACCTACGGCGCAATCGCCGCTCGAGCAGCAGGCGCGGAAGTCACTAACATATCGTGGAGCGGCAAAGGTGTTTTTACGAACCGAGGGAGTCAAACTGACACAGTACCTCTACCCGAATTATTCAACCTAGCTCTGCCAAGGGATCCTAGCTCAAAGATTGAGAATGAGGAGGCAGATTTAGTCTTAATCAACTTGGGGACCAATGACTTTGCGCCAGAGGTTAAAGACGTCACTCCCTTTACTGAATCCTACAAAACCTTTGTCAGCAAAGTTCGGGCTATGCACCTAAATGCCGAAATCCTTCTGACTGTTGGACCTCTTCTTTCGGATGAATGGCCCGAGGGCAAACGAGCGCTGTCTAAGGTCCGCAAAACGCTGATGGCGGAAATGGAAGTTCGTAAGGCCAGCGGCGACGAAAAAGTACACGTGTTGGAGTTTCGTCGAGTCCAACCTAACGAAGGTTGGGGCTGCGACTTCCACCCCTCTAAGAAAACTCATCACCGCATGGCACGAGAGCTGCTGGGTAAGATCCAAAGCGAAAAGCTGCTTCCTCTACCCCAATCCAAATAGGGATCAATTGACAGGTGGTAGCGGTCCGCTGACTCAAGTAGCTGCTCCCTGACGAAATTGCGTTTTCCTGAGAAGCGGTCTTGGAACATTCGAATAGGTCAACTACTTTGCCTCCGCCATATAATCCACCTCGTGTTGCAACCGAGAGAGTAGTTAGATTCTGGGCTAGTAGAATTACCAACCTGAAGTCTAGTTCGAACCAGCGTGGATGGGTTGTGTGGCTTGGGGGTCTCGCTGGAAGGAATGGAGCGCTGTATCACGCTGTTTTAGAAGCTGTTCTTTTGCGCGGGAAAATTATCCGACGTATTGTATGTACCCCTGTGGTGTATCGCGACTAGTGGGGGCAGGGAAAGTTCCCTAGCCAAGCAGTAAATAACTTCTAACACCTTGAAGAAGTAGAAGACTCTTCCTGCTCACTTTCCAAATAATCTGCTATTTGACCTGCAAAACTAAAACCTACGACCAACCCATAAAGCAAAGCTGCTAGTGTAACAGTAATCATAGGACAAAGTGTTGGTGATTCCAAAAAAAAACGTCGGCCATTAACTTATTATTTCCTACCCAAATGACCTCCATCATCAGCGACACCGAGACCAACAATTTGTCCTCCCATCTTATTACGGCAATCAACTCTTCCACCGTTCCCGTCTATCATTATCATTGCTTCCCTCCTATCAGTTTTAGATTTTGATCGGAGTAAAAGCATCATTTCATTATTTGCACTTGTATTCTCACCTAAGTATGCAATTTTATAAATTTGGTCATCGCCATACATTGCCAATATGGCACTCCCATTAGGTGCTAACCCAAAATGAGCTTTTTCCTTGTATCCATCTTTGATTATAATATCTCTACAAGTAATAGTTCCAAATGTTGCATCCTCCACACGACCTCGAGCATTTGCATCATTATTGATAAGCGAGTTCAATATCATACCTAATACAACTAACCCTGCACCAAATGACATATATAGAACCTTATCTTGTAATTTCATAACCTCTCCTCATTGAGTTATATACTCGGTTTATACTTATCCCTTTCTTTAAGATAACATGGTTTCATCATGAAAAGTCTTACCTGTACAAAATAATTTTCTGCTATTGTGGGATCAATCGAAATAAGGACTTGTTGTAGGATTCTAACCGGACCACATCCCCAGTAAACATTTCTCTATCCTGCTACACAAGGCCCTCTAAGCGACACTAGATTTTCGTTTATAACAGAAATCACATTGCTAGAGTTCAGCAATGATTCAATAATTAGAAGGCATCACAACGTCCAACCAATTATTGGAACCATCACGGGTATACAAGGCATCAAAAACTTTCGTTAACGCAACGGCAACCTGCTCGCAGTCACACTCTGTCCACCACTGATCAACGTGGACATTCACATGGCGATTCGTTAAATCTACTGAACGCGGACACATATCGGGTGAATATTCAACTGCCACCGCTTCACTGGCTTTGGGACAATCCCACGGACATCCGTCCGAAGTTGCGGGCATTTTTTGCAAAATCATGTCCACGTGTTGGTAATAGTGCCAGTCGGAACCGGGATTTTGCCCGCGTGTGCCACAGGCAATCCCCTCAGCGCGGAGTGCAGCAACCACGAGCTCCGATTCTTGGGCGCTTTCTGGGAAGAAGCCAATGGTATGCCCCATCTCGCCATTAATATCGTGGATAACTTGAGGCGTCAATTCTTTGTATACAGCGAGTGCACTCATGATACGACGTTTGTTGGTTCTCCAGCGATTCAACTGCGCTTCCATTTTTCGGAACTGAACCAGTAAAACGGTTCCTTCCAATTCCGACATACGGTAGTTCAATCCACAGAACAGTTCACCGTCCCAACGCGGCTTTTCACAACGAATTGGACGCCACAATCCTCCTCCCTCCGACCACTGCTGTGCCCGTGCGTAGAGGTTGTCGCCGTCCGTCACAATCATCCCACCTTCCCCACCACCTGTAGTTTTATAAGCACTAATGCTAAAGCAACCGAGGTTGCCAATTGTACCGACACGTCGACCGCGAAAACTTGCGCCGCATGCTTGGGCACAATCCTCGATAACCTGAATACCATGTTTTCTGGCGACTTCCATGATAGAGTCCATGTTACAAACATAGCCGTTCATGTGAACAGGTGCAATTGCCTTCGTGCGCGGCGTGATCTTCCTCTCTAGATCTACTGGGTCAATCGTCATCGATTCGTCAATCTCGCACCAGATAGGGATCCCCCGTGCGACAACCACCGCCATAGCCGTCGCGGCAAATGTATATCCCGGTACAATGACTTCGTCTCCACAACCAACATCAGCGGCGACATAGGCAGTATGAAGAGCAGCCGTGCCAGAGGTAACTGCCAAAACATGTTTCACATCAAATAACGCTGCAGCTTGCGATTCGAGTTGGGATACTTTCGATTGCGGTTTATAACGTACGAGAAACGGTCCCCCACCAAGGTCGTCCTTCTCGATAAGGTGGCGGATCTGATTGACGGTTTCCTGCGAGTATCCCCATGTATCTGCTAGCTCAAGGAATTCCTCGTGGCTGATTTTGGGAGGTCCTTTTCCCTCAAATGCTTCGATCGCTATAGAACCGCCGTTGATTGCGAGTGCATCTTTATCCATTTTTCTCTCCAGATTCAAAGTTGGGCTATCCCTTTCATAGCCCTATATTACCATGAAGGACATTTTCATTTGGAAAAGGCAAGTGTTTTTCTAACTAGCCGAGCCATTCCTTGACACAATTTACAGTTAAAACCTTCGATTTGGTTGCCCTCTCCACTCGACTTCTCCAAAGGGCGACATCGTTTTTCATAACACTTGTTTGTAAGCCTTCCACCAATCAGTTTTACAGGTAGCTCATTGACAAAAAATATAGGTGTTGCCCTGCATTATGGGCAGGAGGCTTTTGCCTGTGCAGGTTTCGGGAATGCCAATACCTGCAGTTTCCAAAATGGCAGGCATGATGTCCTAAATACCAACGGGGCTTTCGCAAGTAATTTCCTTAGGATACCTCCATTGCTGTGGGCCACGTCTTACGAAAGAGGTTGTGGTCACCTAGCATTCCATGATCAGAAGTAAAACGGCCACCAGCATAGGGTCCATGAGGGTCAAGGCTGAGGCAGTCGCCACGTTGTTGGTCGGTTGTAATGAGCAGGATGTTGGGATGGGGGTCGGGCATATCAACTTCCGAATTCAGGGGCGCCAAGCGAGGCGTGGATCTGGACAAATTTCCAGATGTTCGCTTCTTTTTCCAGAACACCAGTCATTCGGATTACCAGTTCTTCCTCTACGCCTTGCCACTTGAGATTCCAAATTTGGCGCGTGTAGAACCAGGCAACAGTGTCACGCTCTTGTATGTCAAGATGCTCAAATTCGATGGTGAAGTCTTCTGTGCTGTCTACGTGGTGACGATAATAGCCCGGCGCGTTCTGACCTCCTTCGATGAATTCGTTTTCATCAGTGCCTATTTTGGCAAAGTAGGATGCCTGTGACATAAGATCGGTCAGTTGCTGAGCGTCTCCTGCAGTGAGTGCGTCAAAATAGGCATATACGGTTTGTCCAGCGTTCAACGTCTATATCCTAATAGTGTGCTGAGTTCTATCAAGTCGAGCAAAGAACCGTTGCCAAAATTGATTTTGGTCTGGTCAACGTCACAATCAAAAGGGGAAAGTGCGCCTTCGCCATTGCTAAGATAATATTTTCCAAAGTGGCCGCGTATCCGCTTTGCCGTAACAGGCGGGTGACGGCAACTGAATCGGGGTCAAGAAACTGGGCACACTGCGGACAGCATCTTGCTCGTGTTGTGCGAAGTGGCCGCGAATGCCCCAGTAGGCGAGAAAGCGACCGATCATCAGCGCGAGCCAGCTGATGGGAACCCCTCTTTTCTTTCTACCTTTGCTACTAGGCCTTTACAATCTAATAGCATAGTAATGATTGCATTTGTCATGAATTCCTGCTACCTTGTCTTAGGTTCAGAAGTAGTCACTAAGAAAGTTCACGCCTCACTCCAAGATTGCCTGATCCCAGGTCCTTACATCCTGTTCACGCGCTTAACTTGCCGACGTAGCCACTACTGTCAGATAAGCGCTCATATCGAGTATTTTATCCAGACAGACTGTTATGGTCGCGATCGACGGGCTTCCATATTGGAATGCACATCGATAAGTACTGTCTGCCCTTCAGCGTTCAACTGCTGTGCCCGCCGAAGCGCAGGAACCATTTCGGTCGGCTGTATCACAACAATACCAACTGCGCCCATGCCTTCTGCGATTTTGGCATAGTCCCCTGTCATTTCGGTCGTCCCGTACCGCTCACGTGCCACTGGCATACCACCTGGGTAAGTCGCCATCCCTCCGTTGTTCAAAACAATAGTGGTGATCGGTGCCTTTTCCCGAACTGCTGTTTCAATATCCAACCCAGACATGCCAAAGGCACCATCACCCATAAAATTAAGGCAGAATTTATCAGGATTAGCCAACTTAGCACCAATCATCAGTGGAATCCCAAAACCGAGATGAGTGGTTTTCCCCCACCCAACATAACTGTGCGGAACCGTAGCAGGATAAAAGGGTAAAATGGAGTCCCTCGGTCCTCCAGCGTCGTGAGTCACGATGCTATTTTCCAGATCGAGGGTTTTAATAATATCTCCAATCACCCGGTAAATATTGAGCGGAATTTCATCAGAATTCAGTAACGGCGTCCAATCTTTTATCCACTCCTCTTTTAGATTCGAAATCCCTTGAGTCACATCAGCTGGAGGTTGTTTTTTTGACTTCACAAGTTCAACCATAGATTGCAATGTCAACTGGGCATCACCTGGTAAGCCAATCTCAACCGGATAATCCTTGTTAATATCTTCCCTGTTTTCAGTATTGTGGATAATGATCTTGCCATCTGGAATTGACTGGCCATAGGGGGTTCGTGTCAAACTGGACCCCACGGCAAACAGAACATCCGACTCCTGTATCCACCTACGTGCAGGAAGTGTGGTCGCACCACTACCTGCACCCAAAGAAAGTGAATGCCGCTCATCAAATGCTGACTTTCCAGGCATCGTACAGTAGATTGGGATTCCCGTTAATTCCGCCAGCATTTGAAGCACCTCACTGGCACCAGAAAGCAGAACACCCATACCCGCCCAAATTACAGGTTTTTTCGCCTTCAGAAGTAGCTCAACAGCCATGTTGATATCATCTGGATCAGGGATCTGACGTGCCCGTCTTGGAGACCTATAGTCAATTGTGTCTTCCAACAATTCCTGATTTCCCACGTCAGCAGGGATTTCCACGATCACCGGCCCCGGCTGCCCGTTTCGAAGATGGTGGAAAGCACGTCTCATAACATTAGAAACTTGGTCGGGATGGGTAATCACCTCTCCATAAGTCGAAGTAGTTTGAAAGGTACGAACAGCAGAAAAATTAGGCCGAATCGCATACTGATTGAGTTGAGGACCAGCTGGGAGGTAAAGAACGGGGACATTGTCACTGAAAGCCTGTGCAATACCACCCATGGAGTTTTCCGCACCCGGGCCACTCTGCGTAATAACCACACCGAATTTATCACGGCTATTTACGCGACTAAATCCATCGGCAGCCATAACAGCTCCACGCTCATGCCGAAACATCACCGGACGAACGCCCTCCTTGGCTACTTCTTCTATCAGAGGGTTGGATGGAAAGCAAGATACCCATTTAACGCCTTCACTTCGCAAAATTTTCGCTACTGCTTGTACCGTATTCATCAATAACACTCCCAAAATTCACTCTGGATAGCCATTCATGAGTTAAAATAGAGAATCGCCACTTATACTACTTTTCGTTCCAAAATAAAACATCATAAATCCACCCGTCACAAACATCAGCAAACTGTAAATTGCGGGTGTGATCGACATTTGAGAATTGTTCAAAACGCTTGTGGCAATCACAATCGCGAGCGTTCCATTTTGAATGCCCGATTCGATCGCGATCGTGATCGATTGCGGCAAATCTAGTCTCGCCACTCGAGAAGTGAAAAATCCCAACAACATCATTGTGACATTCAGAGCCAACACGGCGATTCCGACCCGTTTGAACATTTCAGGAAGATCATCTTTCTCCGAAAGAATTGCCGCAACCAGAACTAAAACGAAGAAAATTATCGAAACCATTTTCACCGGCTTTCCCATTTTATCTGCGAAACTTTCTGCGAGAGATCGAGTCAACATTCCCATCAACACGGGAATAACCGTGATGACAAAAATTTGAATGATCGTTTTTCCAATCGGCAACGAAATTCTTTCTCCCTCAGCCATGAAATGTTCTAACGAAAAGTTCAGAATAAACGGGATGGTGACCACCGTAATCACGCCACTGATCGCTGTCAAGGTTATAGAGAGAGCAGTATCACCTTTGGAAACGTGGCTGATCAAATTCGAGGTAACCCCCCCCGGACAGATCGCCAAAATCATCAATCCCACCGCCAATTCGGGACTTAACGGAAAGATCTTCGCATAAACAAAAGCGACAATCGGTAACAGGACCAATTGATTTAGCATTCCAAGAACTGTCGCTTTCGGATAGATCACGACCCTTCTGAAATCATCGGTCGTCAAACTCAATCCCATACCGAGCATAATAACGGCAAGTGCGATTGGGAGAAAAATCTTCGTAACAACACTCTCTTCCATTGCAACTTGTTGGTTTTCGGTTTGAGTCGGATCAATGGAGTTTTGATCTTCCACAAAACCGACCACACAAAACCCAACCATAAAAATTACAATCAGCAAAACCAAACTAAATGATCTATGCCTCACTTTTTATCCTTTCGCAATCGAAACGATCTCGCGGCTCCGTTCCGTGGAAATGCAGCGGATCGAATTTCCCTCTAAAACAGCGCAACAGAACCAAGTATCAATACCAATCTGCTCAGCAATCTGAATGTCAAAGGGAATTGCTCAAAATTCAAGATCTGAGTAACAAAAATCGACTTCACACGGGCGAGCATGACCAACATTAGAATACTAGGGTTCCACCATATCCATCACAGCAAACATAAAAAATGCATCAACTTGACCTTCCACTAACCTAAGGTTTGCAATACCCAGAAGGTTGACGAAATTAGGCTACACCAACATTCTGAAAAGACAACTGCTAGACTTTGAATATCTCTAATCGAATGGTAGACGTCTTCTAGTTTTAATCCCGTACGAGAACGGGTCCATCAGCCGTGTAGAGGTTTAGTTCTGAGCAGATCTTTTTAGATAACATCCAGATGGGGAGGAGAGATAAAACCCAATTAAAATTGGACTGAGGTCGAGATACCAGCCTTCTCCAGCCAAATATACATCAGGCTGACACCATAGTGATCTGCAAAATAATTCAACATCAAGTGAGACCGATCTCCATCGTACATCGGACGAATTGACAAGTACTGACCAAACTCAACTGTAATACCAAACGGAATATTTAAAAGTGTGTTGCCTAATTCTTTGTTCCATTCAGAATAATTGAGTGTGGCATAAACTGAAATCGGCAACTTGGGTAGACTTTTGCTGACGGTAACAAAGTAGCCCTGCTTGCCTGCAGGTGAACCAATGCGGTCGGAACTAGTGCCTAAAAACAGGGCGGGCCTCCATACGTTTTCTCCTTCAGTCATCAAAAACAAGCTTAAAAGCGGGCCAACCTCCTTTGCAACCGGATTATATTCTAGACCAAACTGCAATCTTTGATGGATCCGGCAATTTAAGGTGAAACGCCAGCGGGGCCGTTCCAATTCTGTATCCACAAAACGCCCAGAAACCGACCACTTGCTATTTATACCACTTCCCCGAAGTGGCGCACCCTCACCAGGTCAGGCACTTCAAGTTGGCGCGGTTGAAGAGGTTGTAGTCGGGAACGAAAAAGGCTTTGACTGTTGTGCAAACGTACAAATAGTGACTGACAATAACAACAAAAAGAACCGTAAGAAGCAAAATATAATATAGTAGAAATTAGACATTATCTGTTATTCTATTTAATGAGTTCGATATATGCCGTTGAGCATCAAAGACATAACGGAACCGCTCTTTCTTTGCTTGGATCAACTGAAACTCCAAGCATGTATTTTTTCAAGATTACTTCCATAAACGCAATTATAACATCTCCATATAAGAAAATCTGTTCTTTATTTTAACTAAATTCTAATTAAAAATAATTTGAACTATTGAAAGTAAATGATTAGAAAGATAACGAAACACTATAAGGACCTTTGATATAAAATTATATTAAACAACATGATTTTTTTGAAAGGAGAGCTGTCATGAGAGGTGACTTTGAAACCTATTTGAATGATTCATTTCGCGATAAAAATGGGGAATTGGACTTAAAAGGATTACTAGATCTTGAGGATGAGGCAGACATGGACGTTGCTGTTATAATGCCTAATACACAACCGGAGCCACCCAATGCAGAACTAGCTGAGGCGATAAAAGGTCATCCTCGAGCCCTTGGTTGCGCTCTCATACATCCAACCGAAGTGAACCCTGTCTCACAAATACATCAGGCAGCTAACAAATGGCAAATGAAAGGAATTAAATTAATGCCCGCTGTTTACGGTTACAACGTGGATGACGAAATAGTTAGACCTGTAGTCGAGGCGGCACGAGATAACGGACTCATCGTTTCTATCCATTCGGGGCCAGAAAATTGTCATCCTACGCGAATCGGCAACGTGGCTAAATGGATTCCTGAAACACCAGTAATTATGGACCATATGGGGTTTCCTGATGACTTGGACGCCGGAATCGAAGCGGCAAGAACCAATAAGAACATATATTTGGGAACAACTATCCTTCGCTTTTATCAACGCTGGGGAACCAATCCAGATCAGGTTGTTCCCACTGAGATTAGGAAAGCAATCGATGAACTGGGACCCGAGCAAATCGTTTTCGGGTCAAACACCCCTGAATATCGGCCGATTCAAGTAGTCAATGCAATCCAACGCCTGGAATTGGGGAAAGAGGCTGAAACACTAATTTTTGGTGGCAATCTGGCGAAAATCTATGGACTAAATGACCAACGCTGATTTCTTGATTTGCCTCATTCTCTACTCTATATACTACTTTTCTTGCTTTTGATTCACCTACATTTTTCACCTGAACTCAAGTACAGTTCTACAATTACTTTATTAGAGCGACATAAATTGCAAAAAGACTATAATGAACACAAAAGATATTATAAAAAAAATACGGCGGATTGAAATATCTACAAACCGTCTAGTGACTAACATCTTTGCCGGTGAGTACGAAAGTGCATTTAAAGGCAGAGGTATGGAATTCGATGAAGTTCGTGAATATCAACATGGCGACGAAGTGCGAACCATAGATTGGAACGTAACAGCTAAGATGGGACACCCATTTGTCAAGAAATTCGTTGAAGAACGAGAACTGATTATGATACTGCTAGTCGACGTTAGTGGCTCGACCGAATTCGGCACGTACCAACAAAAAAAGTCTGACATTATCGCTGAAATTTCAGCACTTCTCGCGTTTGCCGCTATCAGAAACAATGATAAAGTCGGCTTAATCTGTTTCACAGATCAGGTTGAATTGTTTATTCCACCTCGCAAGGGCAAAAAGCATGTTCTTCGACTTATTCGTGATATTCTCTACTGCGAACCCAAAAGAGTAACCACAGATTTGGGGGAAGCACTAAGTTTTCTCGAACGTATCCAAAAACGGAAAAGTGTTGTGTTCCTCATTTCAGACTTCCGTGATAATAATTACGAAAAACCATTAAAACGAATAAACCCACGACATGATTTGGTTGCTATTTCAGTGGCAGATCGACGTGAAACAGAATTCCCAGACGTAGGGCTGATTGAGCTTGAAGACACAGAAACAGGAGAAATAATCCTGTTCGACAGTTCTTCTACTAAGACACGTCGCCACTTTCAGAAAAAAAACCTCGACGAAATCAACAAGCGAAAAAAAATTTTCCTGAAAAACAAAATTGATAATATTGAGATTTACGCCGATCAACCATATACTCAGTCACTAATCCATTTTTTTCAGTACCGACATAGGAAGGAGAGATAAATTGATCCGAGCAATCACCTTCGACTTTTGGCAAACGCTTTACGCAGATAATATGGAATTACTTAAACAACGAGAAGATCACAGAGCGATTCACTGCAAAGAATTTCTGTCCAAATGCGATTATCAATTTACTTTGGAACAAGTAAAGCATGCCTACCAAATGACACATGAAATGGTGTCAGAAGCCTGGCAAATCCATCACGGGATATCAATGGAAGAGTGTATCTCAAAGTTTTCTGAAACATTAGGAATCAATCTAACACCATTCCAAGAAAACCAAGTTAAATCAATCACTGGTAACTCAACCCTACTTCATCCTCCACCTTTGGTACCTTTTGTCAAAGACTTGCTCCCTCAGCTAATTGATAAATATCAGCTGGGAATCATTTCTGATACCGGAATAACAGCCGGCACCTTTTTGCGAGAAATGCTAAAAAACGATGAAATCCTGGATTATTTTTCGGTACAAACCTTTTCAGATGAAACAGGTTTCACCAAACCAGACGTAGTTCAATTTAAAAAAACTCTCCAAAAAATGGGGATTAATCCATCAGAAGCTGTACATATTGGAGACCTCGTTCGTACCGATATCACGGGCGCTAAAAACGCGGGCATGTACGCTATTCGTTTTGCTGGTGTAACAACCGAACAAGAAAACGCAGATCTGGCTGATGCAACTATCAGCGATTACCGGAAACTGGAAGACACCATTAAAAAATTAATGTGCTCTAAATAAAAGGAGGATTCGAATGAGAATCGGTACATATAATGTGCTAGGATTAACCGGATACCCACAGGAAGAAGCAATAAAAACAATCGGCGATCGTCTAAGTGAAGATGCTAAAAATCACTTTATTCAGGTTTTTCAAGAATTGGATTGTGATATCCTTGGATTACAAGAGGGTGTTTCATTTCCGCAGATCCAGCGAATTTCAACCGGCATGGGGATGAATCTTGCCACTTTCCCATCACCTGTCGCTTGGCCAGGACATTTGATTACCAAGTTTCCAATCCTAGAGTCACGAACGTTCAGCCATACAACAGTCCATGCCACAGACTTACCATTAAGCCGGTGTGCGGGTGCAGCTCTATTAGCTCCTGATGATCACACACTGATGTGGGTGATGGTTATTCATTTACACCCCAGCCGAGAAGAATTACGTAATTTGGAAGCAGAAATCTTACAGGGTCACATTAAAAAAATGCTTGGCGACACCGATCAATTTGTCATAATGGGCGATTTTAATTGTGAAGTGCATGAACAAATTCATACTGACCTCAAAAAACTGAAATTTAATAACGTCATGGAAGAGATTGATGGAGGTATACAGTGGACAATGGATACTATTGGAATTCAACAACACAAAATCGACCACATCTATATTAGCCAACCATTGATTTCAAAACTTGTTAACGCACAAGTGGTTCGTAATGAAGGATTTCGACATGACGGACCGCAAGTTGACGGACTATGGGTACACTCAGATCACTTACCGGTAATAGCAGAACTGAAACAAATCTAAAGGAAGAATAAATGCCAGGAAAGCCAAGAGTTTTTATCACGCGTCCGATACCAGACCAAATCTTATCCAAATTAGAAGAAATTTGTGATGTCGAGATGTGGCATACCAGCGAAATTCCAGCACCAACCACAGAAAAAATTCACGAGCTCGATGGATTGTTAACCTATGGCCACGAACCAATCACCGATGAAATGATGGCAAGTGCTCCCAATTTGAAAGTTATTTCAAACATGGGTGTCGGATACGACCATATTGACACAGTAGCTGCCAAATCACGAGGTATTGAGGTTGGAAATACGCCCGGCGTTTTAAGCGATACAACCGCTGATATGACATTCGCGTTGCTGTTAGGTGCAGCGCGCAATGTTGTTCCTTCTAACGGATTCGTCAGATCAAGAAAGTGGACATTCTACGACCCTAACATCTTTTGGGGACAAGAGATACATCACGCAACAATCGGTATCGTCGGTATGGGCCGGATCGGTTACGCCGTTGCCAAACGCGCATTGGGATTTGATATGAAGGTTCTATATTTCAAACGAAATCGTCGAGCGGACTGGGAAGAGGAACTAGGAATCGAATATGCAACGCTAGACCGGTTGCTAGAATCGTCTGATTTTGTTACCCTTCACCCTCCTATGTCATCAGAAACACATCACCTGATTGGCAAAAAAGAACTGGTGATGATGAAACCAAATGCTATATTAGTGAATATTGCTCGAGGAGGTGTAGTCGACCACGACGCATTGTATCATGCACTAGTCAACGGTGAAATTGCTGGTGCGGCTCTCGACGTGACGGAACCAGAACCAATCAATACAAATCACCCTCTCTTGTCATTAGACAATATTCTGATTTGTCCTCATCTTGGAAGTGCAACGGTCCAAACTCGAATGAAGATGGCGCAGATGGCCCACGACAACCTAATTTCCGGTTTAAATGGGGATCTACTTCCCTATTCTGTCTTTAAGTCATGATTGATTTTCTGCAGCGCCATTTCGGCATTTTTTCGAACCGCCTGGTTGGAATCTTCCAATGCATTTTTCAGCGCTAACCGAGCTTCCTTAGAACGAGCACCAATTTTTCCGAGTCCTGTCGCAACTCGAGACCTCACAAACCACTCTGAATCTTGCAATGCGGCAATCAGGCCCCAAATCACATCTTCATCCGGTATACCTATCTGCTCAATAGCATATGCTACCCAGACCCGGACAGAACCTACTGGATCTGACAAAGCTTTAATTAGTGCTGCTAATGCACTCTGATGGTTAATTTCCCCTAATGCTCTAGCAACACTCGACCTAACTTCCTGATGATCATCCTCCAACAATTTAATAAGATAGGGAACCACACTAACATCTCCAACATGACCGAGTTCCTCAGCAGCATAGCAGCGCATACCTGGATTCTTATCTTTCAATTGTTTAACCAATATCACGCGACTATCCATTAATCTATCAAAAAGGGAAATCTTTTTGCTTGCTCTCAAAATCTATCGCACGTATAATATCAGTGATTTGGATATAAATGTAAAGGTATATTCTACATGACGACGGTTTTTCTCGTAATTGCGGCTCTAGGTTTGGCAGGAGCTGGTTTTTTTCTGGTAATTACTTTTAGCTTGCTACGAGTTGTTGGTTCGCAGAGACGGAAAATCAGGCAGGAAGCAAAAGAAAGGCACCAAGTTGTTGAAGCAATCAAAGAAGCCACCCGCATCGCATCAGCATACGATGCGACAATTGCCATTCGCAAATTTATCGAAGCAGAACAAGCCAAGCTACCTCAGTTTTTTGTCGAAACAGGCGATCCGGATGAGCCATACGCTCCTTACGACCTGAATATTGCTAGGATGTGGATGAAACCAATTCGAATCTTGCTCGAAACAGAATTCACCTACGGGGCAGAGGCGGAAGACCAAACTGACACATCAAAAGAGAAAAAAGAGGAAGATCAACCTTCCGACTCTGAAGAATAGGTCAGTAAATGGGCACGGTCGAACCGGTTGCTCCAGTCAAGCTTATCGTTGCCGTGATTACAGCAAATGATTCGATCTTTCAAGAAACACGGGTTTGTTTATCACAACATTTCGATAAAATTGACTTCGAAAGCGATCCATACGCTTTTGACCATACTGATTACTATCAGAAAGAGATGGGGGATGGCCTCAATCGCCGTTTTTTGAGTTTTGCCAACCTGATAATGCCCGAAAAGATTGCTGGCATTAAACTTTTCTGCAATGATCTCGAACATCGATTTTCTATTAACAACAAGCGGCGAGTTAACCTCGACCCCGGTTATGTCACTTTGGCCAAGCTCATCTTGGCAACAACCAAGAATCAAGCCCACCGAATTTACCTACAGCAAAGTATATACGCGGAGATCACACTAAAATTTTTCAATAAATCTTTTCGGCCTCTTAAATGGACCTACCCTGACTATCAAAAACCCGCAAGTATTGACGCCTTCAATCAAATTCGACAAGCCTACCTAACCCAACTTAAAAAGAGAGAATCAGGGAACCACAACCCCTCTTACACCTTAGCTACTTAAACCATTTACAGATGAAACCTTTTCATTCTCTATCAAACAAAGAAAGCAAGAAAATCGTCGGACTTATGTCAGGAACATCCGTTGATGGCGTTGATGCCTCACTGGTTGAAATAAAAGGTAAAGGACTTGAAACAGAAGTAGACCTAATTGCGTTTGACACATTCCCATTTTCTGCAGATATCCGACAACGTATTTTTGAACTTTTCAATCCCGAAAATTCTAGCGTAGACAAAATATGTCAAATGAATTTCCTGATCGGAAAAATCTTTGCGGAAAAAGCAATTCAAGTTATTAAATCCGCCAACCTTAAGCCTAGCGATGTCGATCTGATCGGATCACACGGTCAAACCATCTATCATCTCCCGCCAAAAGAAGATGCTAAATATGTGCCTTCAACGCTGCAGATCGGGGAATCAGCTGTTATCGCCTACCACACAAAAATCCCAGTTATGGCTGACTTTCGTGTCGCGGATATGGCCGCTGGTGGACAGGGAGCACCTCTGATATCTTATGTTGATTTTCTTCTCTTCCGGAAACCAAATAAAACAATTGCTCTGCAAAATATCGGAGGTATTGCTAACTTTACCTTAATACCAGCAAACGCAAGAGCAGACCAAGTCGTGGCCTCTGACACCGGACCAGGAAATATGATTATCGACGCAGTGACTGAAATTGTTACCAATGGTCGCCAGCAATTTGATCGTGACGGTCAAATTGCTAGTCAAGGTTGTATACATCCTCAACTGATTAGCAAATGGATGGACCACCCATTCATCAAAGAAGTTCCTCCAAAAACTACTGGGCGGGAAGATTTTGGACAGCAGTTTGCTATGCAAACCATAAAAGATTCAAAAGAAAACAAACTATCCAATACGGACATAGTAGCGACAGTCACTGAGTTCACCGCACAAACTATCTATCATTACTATAAAACCTTCCTACTACCCCATTACGCAATAGAGAAGATTCTGGTTAATGGCGGAGGTATACATAATCACACACTTATAAAGCGCATTTCTAACCTATTTGATCCGATCTCAATTGAGCCAGCACCATTTAATGATGCCAAAGAGGCAATTGCATTTGCTATTCTCGCAAATGAAGCAATTCACGGACACAAGGGAAACCTGCCACAAGTAACAGGTGCTAAAGGTCCAGTGATTCTAGGGAAGTTTGCGCCTGCCCCACCATTAATATAGTAAACGGAAGGCATTGAAATGCAACTAAGAGACACAACGATAGATTCCAGAAAGGCTTGAACCCAATATTATTTATTTAAGTTTCTACAACCCGACCGTTTTCAATCCGAATCACCCGCTTGCCAAGTTGCTGTACCAACGCCAAATCATGTGTAGCAACCAAGACAGTTGCTCCATGAAAATTAAAGGTCTCAAACAAATGCATAATCTCCAAAGATAATTTTGGATCTAGATTTCCCGTTGGCTCATCAGCCATAAGCAACAATGGACTATTTACCGTTGCTCTGGCTATAGCAACGCGTTGCTGCTCTCCTCCAGACAGTTCCTCTGGGTACGCGTTCCGTCTATGAACCAATCCCATCTGATGGATCAACTGATTAACATTACTTTGGATTTCTGTCCGCTTAGCTCCAGTAACTTTCATTGCAAGTGCTATATTTTGTTGAACTGTCTTATTGGGAAGAAGTTTAAAGTCTTGAAACACAACCCCCATCTGGCGACGCAATTTCGGGATTTCGGAATTGCGAATTCGGTTCAAATGCTTCCCAATCACCACCACATCGCCTGAGGTCGGGACCAATTCACGATACAATATTCGCAGGATGGTCGTTTTCCCAGTCCCACTAGGGCCTACCAAAAAGACGAAGTCCCCTGCATCAACGTTAAAGCTGACGTTGCGAAGAATCTGGATGTCCTTCTTATAACTCATGTCAACTTTATAAACTTGGATCATTTCTACAACCACTTCTCGCGCGAAATCTACGATTATCCCAACTCTACGTTACTTCGATTTTCTGCGCCTTTTAGACGGATTTTTTCTCTTTTTATCCAATAGATCTATCGCGGATTCCCTGGTAATATTATCTGGCTCCATATTTTTAGGAACCGACACATTAGTTTTACCATCTGTAATATACGGACCATAACGTCCTTTTTTAACTAAAATTTGGCCTTGTGTCGTTGGATCTTCACCCAAATCGGCTATCGGTTTCGCTTTTTCTTTATTAATCTTATCCGCTTGTTCAATAACGGCTTCACATTCCACCAAGCTGATAGTCTTGGGACTATAATCCTCTGGCAAAGACACAGTTTTTCCACCAACTTTAAGGTAAGGTCCATAAGGACCAACATTGGCGATAATTTCTTCATCATCCACATTTTTTCCAATCACACGAGGCAATATTAAAAGCTGCAATGCTTCTTCTAAACTTAGGGTATCAATACTTTGACCTTTCTCCAATGAAGACATTTTGGGTTTCGTATCACTTTTCCCGCCACCATCTTCATTCCACTCACCTAACTGTACATAAGCACCGAAACGACCGATACGGGCGATAACTGGCAAACCAGATTCCGGATCAAAGCCAATTTCCCTCTTCTTTATGATATCTTCTCTCTTGACTGTCTCAGACTTATTCTCGAGATTCTCCTTAAACGGCCCATAGAATTTTCTGACAACAGCCTGCCAATTATGCTTTCCTTCTGAGATAGTGTCAAAATCTGTTTCCAATCGGGCAGTAAATTCATAATCTATAATATTAGTGAAATGTTCGGTCAAAACTTCGTTAACCAACCCTCCAATATCTGTTGGACCTAAACGATTCTGTTCCAACCTTTCAACATAACCACGATCAATAATGGTGCTGATAGTTGGGGCATACGTAGATGGTCGTCCAATCCCATACTCCTCCAATTCTTTAACAATACTGCCATCCGAATACCGTGCTGGAGGTTCAGTAAAATGTTGTTTAGATGTGACTTGCTCAAGCAACATATTGGTGCCCTCTTCCAATCGAGGTAATATCGTTTCCTCAAGCTGGTCCGAAACAACGCGTAAGAATCCATCAAACTTGATTATTCCGCCAGAAGCCCTCAACGTATAGTAATCATCAGACGTATTAATATCAACAGTAGTCCTTTCAATGATTGCCGGATTCATCTGACTAGCAACAGCACGCTCCCAAATTAATTTATAAAGTTTAAAGGTCCTATCATCTAAATACTCCTTAACTGACTGAGGGGTACGGGCAACTGAAGTTGGACGAATCGCTTCATGTGCTTCCTGAGCCCCTTTCGATTTACTTTTAAAGACCTTTGGTTTGCTTGGGCAATAATCTGGACCAAACTCAGACACAATATACTGTTGTGCCTCACTCAAGAAACTTGGGGACAAATTTAAAGAATCCGTTCTCATATAAGTAATTAAACCCTGTTCACCTTCACTACCAACATTAATGCCTTCATACATTTTCTGGGCAATAAACATTGTCTGCTTAGCCGAAAAACCTAGCTTACGATTTGCATATTGCTGCATGGTAGAAGTAATATAAGGTGGTGCCGGATTTCTTGTTTGTTGTTTTTTTGTAATCTTATAAACATAATATTCACTAGCCCTTAACCGTGCTACCATTGCATCTGCTAATTCTTGGTGAGGAATATCAAATTTCTTCAGCCTTTCACCTTCCTTAGCATAAATTTCGGTCGCTAACTTAACACCTCCACTATCTTTGCATTTAAAATCTGCGTTAATAGTCCAATATTCTTGCGGTTCAAAATTCTTTATTTGATCTTCTCTTTCAACAACCAGACGTAACGCTACTGATTGGACTCGGCCCGCTGACAATCCTTTGGCAACCTTTTTCCACAGGAATGGCGAAAGTTCATAACCAACCAGCCGATCTAATACACGCCGAGCTTGCTGCGCATCCACCAAATCCAAGTTGATATGCCTAGGATTCTGCATTGCATTCTGGATGGCAGTTTCGGTTATCTCATGGAAGACAATCCTTTCAGTCTGATTGAGATCAATGCCCAAAGCTTCTGTCAAATGCCAAGCAATGGCTTCTCCTTCCCGGTCTGCATCTGTTGCTAAATACACCCTATCAGCGCTACTGGCAATTTTTTTCAGTTTGGCTACAACACTTGCGGCCTTATCAGGGATTTCGTAATCCGGTTCAAAGTCATTTTCTATATTAACCCCCATCTTTCTTTCCGGTAGATCTCTGATATGTCCAAACGATGATTCGACTAAATATTCGTTACCCAGAAATCTGGAAATAGTTCTCGCTTTGGTCGGCGCTTCAACAATAACTAGTTTTTTACTCATACCTTTTACAAATAACCTGATACTAGATGACAGGTTATATAAATTCTCCTTCTTTATTCAGCTTCAACATCATATTCAAAGTCAAAAAAACACAGATGCTAAATTTTCAAATTAAACGTTAATATTTTCAGATGTACTACAGAAATCGAGTAAATCTACGATAAGATCTCTCATCTCATGTCGGTGCACAATTTGATCGATCATCCCATGCTCCAGTAGAAATTCAGCTTTTTGGAAATTTTCCGGGAGTTTCTCCCGGATACTAGCAACAGCTCTCGGCCCAGCAAATCCGACTCGAGCCCTCGGTTCAGCAAGAATAACATGACCAAGTGAAGCGAAACTGGCCGTTGTCCCACCAAACGTAGGATCTGTAACAATAGACAGATGAAACAGTCCAGCTTCAGAATGTCGTACACATGCTGCCGCAGTCTTTTCCATCTGCATTAGGGCAAGAGTCCCTTCCTGCATTCGCATACCACCGCTAACAGAGACAGTAATCAACGGTAATTTTCGGTTCGTCGCACATTCAATAATACGAGTCAGTTTTTCGCCAATAACAGATCCCATACTACCACCCATGAATCGGACATCACCAACAGCAATTGCAACGGGAAAACAGCCAATCTCCGCCACACCGGTCACCATTTCGGATCGCCTGCCAGTTCTTTCAGCATCACGAGCAAGTTTCAATTCATAATCAGGAAAATCGAGAGGATTTACCGAAAACAATCCGGTATCCAGTTCAACGAAGCTATCCGAATCGACCAGATGACTAAGTCTTTTCTCAGAGCTTATGGCAAAATGATAGTTACATATGGTACAAACTTGCTTGACCGAAAAATACAAATCTGAAGGGATTTCTGCGCTACAATCTGGGCAGGTAACCGTAGTTAAGTCAGACATCTAGGGTATGGATTTCTGCGTAAAATAGTCTTAGCAACAAATAAGCGTTTGAACCAAACTACTGCCAGTAAAAAATGCAAGCCGCTAAAGTAGCACAATAGCAGATTCGACGGTTTCTTTCACACGAAACCACGTTACTACAATTACAAACATACGTTGCTTAAGAACACGTTAAATTTAATTCAATGTAATATTCAGCACCAACAAATCCGTATAATATCTTTCGACATTATTGTTGTCAAGTAAAAAGGTAAGCTCAAATCGGCTCTTGGACTACACTTCCACTCATAAAATGCATCTTGCATGAAGTTAAAGAATTATGATACCATTTGTTAGTTTTCTTTAAGAATATATGCTCTCGAAATGCTTTGGTATGCTGGTCAATATGAGTATACAAATTTCCTAATGTACCTCCGAAACTCGCGGTTGTTTTTGGTCTTTGTTACTGGTATGTTGGCAGTCTGGAACTTTGCTTGTCACGATGGAGACAATTTGAGGGACAGAGAACCTCCCGCCATACCCCGTGGAGTTAGAAGCATCACAGGAAATAATGAGATAACGATTGAATGGTTTCCAAACAGTGAACATGATTTGGCTGGTTACAGAATATGGAAAGGAGGTGACGGACAGAACTTCGACCTGTTAAAGGAAGTATCAATGTCAAAATCATTAATTGAACAGTATATCGATCAAAATGCACAAAATGGGGTTACTTACCATTATGCTGTTTCAGCCTTCGATATCAATGGCAACGAAAGTGATCTAAGTCCAGAAGAAGTATATGATACACCTCGACCATCAGGACAAAATGTCACTCTGCATGCTTATGACTTATTTCCTACACGAAGTGGATTTTACTTTGGGACGACAGAAAAGGGAGCTATAGACTGGAAAGACTCTGACATCTATTTTGCATTTGATGAGGAAATCAACGTTCGATACCTATATACGGATAATGGTACGCAGATGCAAGACATGGGGTATCATGAATACTTTGAAGAGATCAACGTATCCCCTATAAAAGGATTTACAACTTCCTTTATCGAATTGATTGAAGGACATGTCTACGTTTTACTTCTCCCTTCAGGAAATTACGCTAAACTGTGGTTACTTTCTGTTTCATCCGAGACTATTACCTTTGACTGGGCATATCAAGCTGACCGGAAAAACCCTCAACTCGCACCACCGTTCCGGACAGAATCCAGAGTACATGACTAGTAATTTAACTCACACACTGGAGGTTTTTTTCTTTCTTTGCATCTCGATGGTCGTTGCAGAAGCAACCTCGCTTCTGGAAAGCGAAAATTTCACATCAATACGTGTTGGTGAAGAATTAATTTATAAAGCGAAATTCGCCGGATTGGTGGCCGGCAGACAGATTATAGCAATTGATAAGGAAACCAGATTAAACGGTCAGAAAGTCTTCCACGTTCGGTCGGAATCCCAAACGGGAGGTCTATTCGGTAGACTTTACCACTTCCTCGATCACAAGGAGAGTTACATTACAACAGACAAGTTGTTCCCAATTCGGCATACGAAATATCTAGAAGACCAGGATTACAGAGCAAATGTGGAAGTGAATTTTGATCAGAAAAATGGGAAGGTTTATTACGTAAAAAACAAAAAGCATGATGATTTTTCAGCATCTGTCGGTATTCAAGACGAATTATCAATGATATTTTTTGTCCGGACAAAAAAATTAGAAGTTGGTAAACAATATCAATTCCCATTATTTGTTAGAGGCAAACCACAACTCGTCACCCTTAACGTTAGTAAACGTGAAACTTTGAAGACTAAAATTGGACAAAAACGAACCATGGCTTTGGAAACTTCTCACGGTCATAGGATATGGTTGACAGACGACAATTTGCGGATCCCTGTCCGGATTGAAGCCAAATTGCGATTTGGGAAACTGACCGGGACACTTGAAAAAATAAACCTTAAATAAGTGAAAGAACTTTTTCGTCAAACACAATCTTACCAATCAATCGTTTCATCGCTAGGTTCTAAGAATATTAAACCTTGGATCAGAGGGTTACATGGTTCTTCCATTGCTTTCCTTCTCGGTTCGCTAGCTCAAGACTTAGCCAACCAGTCCTTCATGGCTATTTTCCCATCACAAAGCGATGCAGAAAAGCTAGCACAGGATCTCAGTAATGATGTAGATGTATCTGTGTTTCCAGAATGCCATAATTTTCTGTATCAAGGTATTTCACCACCAAAAAAACACACCGCTGACCGATTGGCGTGTTTTGAGAACTTGATGAATGGCAAACCTACTTTTATTTCTACCTCTATCAAAGCACTGCTCCAGAAGGTACCGCCAAACCCAACTATCAATTCATATTTCCGTAAAGTGAAGATTGGACAGGAAATTGATTTGGCGGACATCACCGCATATTTGGTTGACGGCGGATATGGTAAAGTTGAACTTGTTGAAGCAAAAGGGGATTTCGCTAGACGTGGTAATATCCTTGATATTTATCCTTTAAATTATGACCAGCCAATACGAATTGATCTATTCGGCGATGAGGTCGATGACATCCGCTTATTCGACTCTAACACACAAAGATCTACCAAAAACATTAATCAAGTTACCCTCACCCCTGTTCGTGAAATCATTTTTACCGACGAAATCGTAACCCAATGGAGGAAGCGATCAGAGACTTTGATTACGTCGAAATCATCTCCCAAGTACACATTTGAAATTGAACAAATCACATACCGATTGGAAGAAGGAAGAGATCTAGAAGGACTTGAGTCGATTATACCAATGTTGCACAGCCATATGTCCACTTTGCTAGACTACGTGCCTCCTGACACAGTTCCTATTCTAGTCGAGCCAAGTTGGGTGGACCGTGAAGCGAAACAACTAATTGAACAGGCAGAACAAATCTATCAAAAAAAGTGGGATTCCAATCAGTTCATGGTTTCACCGGATGAAACATTTATACCTTTAGGTTCTCTAATTTCGAAATTGGAAGAATTACAGGCTATTCACATATCATTGACACCTCCGCCAACTTCATTTACTAATCAGGTTGAAGAAATCCAATTTGGAATGCGTCCACTTGGCTTGCAACGTGGTAATTATCAAATGAATTTTGAAAAAATCAAAAAATGGGCAGAAGATGGCTATTCTACCACTATATTTTGCGAAAACCAGAAACTATCGCAACGATTTGGGCAGATCCTGAATGAACGCAATTTTCCTGATTCAAGAACGCATGTGCGTACAGGTAACCTTAGTGAAGGATTCGTCAGTGAAGATGACAAAATTGTTGTGATGTCCGACCACGAAGTATTTGGGCGAGCACACCGGCCGACGAAAAAGCCAAAATTCAAGGATGGCACGCCAATTTCGAGCATCATTGATCTTCAAGTAGACGATTTTGTGGTACATGTCTCACATGGTATTGCTGTCTACAAAGGTATCAAAAAAATCGAAGTGGATGATAAATTACAGGATTTCATCAAGCTTGAGTACGCGGCCAGCAACATTCTTTACGTACCAATGTATCAAATTAATCTAGTACAAAAATATATCGGTGGAAGTAAAAAGGATCACAAACCGAAAATAGACCGACTTGGTGGGACAGCTTGGAAAAATACGAAGTCAAAAGCACAAGCAGCGATCGAACAAATGGCTGAAGAGCTATTAAGTATATATGCTAAACGGAAAAGTACGGAAGGCTTTGCCTTTCCCAACGATTCACCATGGCAACAAGAATTTGAAGCATTATTCCCGTTTGAAGAAACCCCCGACCAGATTGAATCGATCTCCGATGTAAAATCAGATATGGAACAATCTCAACCCATGGACAGATTAATATGCGGAGATGTCGGTTATGGCAAAACGGAAGTTGCGTTACGTGCTGCTTTTAAAGCTGTAGCAGCCGGCAAGCAAGTTGCCATCCTCGTTCCAACGACAGTACTGGCCCTACAACATTTCAATACATTCCAAAACCGATTCAATCCATTCCCAATTTGTGTAGAAATGCTGAGTCGCTTTAAAACTCCAAAACAAATGCAAATGACAAAAAAGGGCATCACAAAAGGCACTGTCGACATTGTTATTGGCACGCATGCATTGATTTCCGAAACGGTTAAGTTCAATGATCTCGGTTTACTCATCATTGATGAAGAACACCGTTTCGGGGTGAAACACAAGGAAAAAATCAAGCAGATCCGATCAACAGTTGATGTATTGACATTAACGGCTACTCCCATTCCCCGAACGCTACATATGTCGATGGTCGGAATTCGAGATTTTAGTTTGATCAATACACCACCTGAAAATCGTTTGCCCATCGAAACCTATATCATGGAATACAATCCGGACATTGTACAAGAAAGCATTCTGCGGGAAGTTGAGCGAGGGGGACAGGTCTTTTTTGTCCATAATCGCGTCCAGAGTATTGCTAGTATCGCAACACGTCTAGAGGAACTCCTGCCAAAGGTCAAAATTGCCATTAGTCATGGACAGATGCCGGAACGACAACTTGAAACAATCATTACTGACTTCATGGATCATAAATATGATGTTCTTGTTTCTACAATGATCATTGAATCCGGTGTTGACATTCCCAATGTAAACACGATTATAATCAACCGAGCAGACGCACTTGGGCTGGCACAACTGTATCAACTTCGAGGACGCGTTGGTCGTGCAGACTTGCAAGCATACGGTTATCTGTTCTATCCACAAGGCCAGGCCATTACTGAAGGTGCTCAGAAACGTTTGCGAGTTATCGAGGAGTTTACCGATCTAGGATCCGGATTCAAAATCGCATTACGTGACCTTGAAATCCGGGGTGCTGGCAACATGCTTGGCCCACAACAGCATGGTCACATCGCAACAATTGGTTATGATCTCTATTGCCAATTGCTTGAAGAAACCATAAAAAAATTGAAAGGAGAAGAAATTGATGAAAAGATTGATGTACGAATTGATCTCCCATTGGAAGCGTACTTACCAGATAATTATGTTCCTGACAGCCGACAAAAGATTTCGTTCTACAAAAAGATCGCCAATTTGGAAACAGCAGCAGAACGTCAGGAATTGGAAGTCGAATTCCAAGATCGCTTTGGCGCCATTCCAGAACCAGTACATGTTTTATTAGACACAGCTGAATTGAAACACCATTGTCAAGAAATTGGAATCGAGAGAATATCTGCAGGTAAGGATAAAATCAACATCACTTTCAACCCAGAAAGGACTCAGATCAATCCACAACAAATAATTGTACTCATTCAACAAGATAAACGAATTTCCCTCATACCACCGTCTCGGCTACAAATTGATTCAAGAGGTTTAAGTGGAAGAAGCCTTATCTTGGTAATTAGGAGTATTTTAAAAAAACTTCAAAGCAGTTAAAACAACACATAAGCAACCCTTTGTTAACTTTACACGAAGGAGCTTAGACACTACACTACGGAGGAAAAATTGTTAAAATATGGTTTCACTAATATAGTTTTCTTATTGTTTCTATTGGTTTACCTCAACACTTCAACTCATGCGACAGAGGTCGTGGCAGAATTTACCTGGAATGGGAAAGTCCAAAAAATTACTGTCGAAGATCTAGAAGCAGAAATTGAAAAACTACCTACCTATCGACAAGAAAACGTCAATAGAACTATATCTGACAAAATTGAGTTTCTTAATGAATTTATCAATGAGAAACTGCAATTGCTCAATGCAAAACAGAATGGTTTTAATGACAATAAAGAGCTACTTGAAAAAGTTGAAGATTATCGTCATCAGTTAATGGTTGAACAACTCACAAAGATCGAAGTAGACGAGAAAGTATCCTACTCGGAACAGGAGCTCCAGAACTATTACCAAGAACACTCGGATGATTATATCGTGGCCGAAGAGGTGCGCGCTACCTGTATAAGCATAAAAGAGGATGACGAACTTGCTCAAGAAATGCTTGATCAAATAACAGCAGGCACTGATATTATTGATATAGCGAAGAAACTTTCGGAAGAAAACAAGCTTGAAGGCCCGGGTTCGGGGCAGGAAAATCCAGGAGATACAGGTTTTTTCGACAAAGATGTCTCGGAAAGCTGGCGGCCCTTCATTGATGGTGTATTTGAGCTGAAAGTTGGAGAGATGACCGAAGAGCTTGTAGAAGTCGAATATGGGGATGAATATTATTATATGATCTTTCGCAAGGAGGAATTCCATCCAGAACGACAGGAAACTTTTGAAGAAGTAAAAGATCAAATTGAAAGAACTATTGAAAGGGAAAAGAAACGTGAGCGCATTCTTGAGTGGGTTGAGGAAGTAACAGGAAAGGGAAACCTCAGGAAATACCCTGACCGCATTCCTGAATCTACAGTAAAAACAAGTGAAGAAAATGACGAAGGTGAGAGCTCTGATGACAACGAAGAAACTAATGAGAAAACAGAAAAGGAGACCGACAATGAATAGGATTATCGCATTTTTTTGCTTACTATTAACTGGGACTCTTTTAATCGGTTGTGGCAGTAAAACCGAAAAGATTGAAGGGACAATAATTGCAGAATTCGATTGGAATGGCGCAAAGCATCATATTACACTTGAAGAAATGATGCAAGAAATTTCTGAACTACCTGAGTACAAACAGGAACAGTACCAAGAGACTAAAGAAGGCCTTGAAGAATATATGACACTTATGGCCGAGAGCCGTCTGATCCTAATGATTGCCCAAGATAATGATCTGCAAGAAAACGAAGAGATCCAAGAAAAAATCCAAGATTATCTTCAAGAACTGATGCTGGAAAAAATAACTGATCTTGAAGTCGAACAAAAGATAAAGCTCACTGAAGACGATCTTAGACTTTACTACGAAGAAAACAAAGAGGAATACATCGATCCGGAACAGGTTCGATTAACTTGTATCACTGTTAAAAACGAAGAGCGGGCAAATGAAACTTTCCAACAAATAATAGAAGATGGCGCTGATATTAAAGAGTTAGCTCAGACGCTATCGGACCGCGGCGAACTTGAAGGACCTGGAGCAGATCCAGAGGATCCGGGAAATACCGGTTTTATCACCTACAACAGTTTCTCTGATGTCGTCAAACCTTTTGTTGATGCCGCTTTTGCCCTTGAGATTGGGAAAACCCATGACGAGGTCATTCACGCAGAAGTACGTGGAGAACCCTATTTCATGATATTCCGAAAAGAAGAAGAGAAAGCGGAACGCCAACAACCTTTCGAAGAAGTTCGCGATAGTGTTGAGAGTAGTGCAGAACAGGATAAACGGGAAAAACTGCTAGAAAGCTGGCTTTCCAACCTCCGAGACAAAGCTCAGGTCAAGGTTCATGAAGACCTCATTCAAGTTCCAGTTGAACTAGAAATCGAACCCGATGATCCAGAAACTCCAACGGAAACAGGTACCGAAGAATCAAACGAAGAACAAGAAGGTTCATCTGGCGAAACTGAATAAATCACGTCGAGAGAATATGCTAAATTCTAAAAAATACCAATCTCGCCTTAAAAAAACTGGTTTGATGATTGTTATTTTCGCTTCTTTAATTCACATAGCGCATGGTCGAACATTCGACCGCATTATTGGCTTTGTGAACGATGAAGTAATTACTGCTTGGGAGATAGAAGCGCTGGTAAAACAACGAGCAATGGAACTCCAGCGTTTCTATAACTTCAGTGAACAAGAAGCAAGTCAACAAGCCGATAAAGACCGACTTCAATTGCTTGATCAATTCATCCGTCAGATGCTACTGGTCGAAACTGCGTTAACTCTTAAAATTGAGGTCACCGAAGAAGAGATAGATCTTGCAATACAAAACTTCAAAGATCAGACAAAAATTACAAACGAAGAAGAGTTTCTTAACCAACTGAAACGTGAAGGGTTCACAACAATGTCTTATCGTGAACAAACCAAACGGAATCTAATGGCGGAACGACTTGTAATGCAGCGAATTCTACCCAAATTACAAGTTCGCGACTCTGATGTCCAGAAGTTCTTTGACGAAAACCGAGACCAATTCGATAAGAAAAGCGATCTCATCAACTTAAGGCACATTTTCATCGCTTTTCAGCCAACTGAAATCGATCGTCAAAAAACAATCAGCACATTGAATGAATTTATAATCGCTGTTAAAAATGGTGAAGATTTTGAAACTCTGGCCAAGCAAATTATCAAAGATACAATTACTGAAGATAAGGTTGCTTCTTTGGTAGAGATTCCCATTTCTGAAGTCAAGAAGCTTTCCGAACCTTTTTTAACTGCATTGACAACACTAGAAGCAAATAAAGTCAGCGAGCCAATTGAAAGTCCTGAAGGATTCTATGTTTTCAAAATCGAAAGCAAGAGCAATGAAAATATTGCTTTTCGTCACCTCAACGTGCCCTTCGAAATTAATGAAGATTCGGTTAATATCACCAATAATACTGTAGAAACTATCATTGAAAAATTGGATCAAGGCGAAGATTTTTCTATCTTAGCCCAAAATTTTTCTGACGATACTAAGACAAAAGAAAATGGCGGAGATCTTGGTCCCCATTCACTGGACGATTTGACGCTCAACATTCGCCCTGTGATCGAGAAACTTGGGAAAGGAGAATACAGTAAACCTGTAAAAACTTCGTCAGGCATCCACATTTTTAAAGTTGACAGTCGCCTTCCTTCTAAACTCACACAAACAGAAAAGGATCAAATCCGAACTCTCTTACGCGAAAAAAAATTTCAAGATGAGTGGAAAGCCTACACAGACCTTCTTCGAAGTATAGCCTTCATCAAGATCATCGAGTGAACCGTGCAAAAACACAGTTGAATAAGCAGGAACAACAATTGATTTGCTTATTCCAGTTACATAACAAATGGGAATTTAAAAAGAAAAAAACCTCTTATCAGGTCAAACTCATAGGTCAACCCTACATTCGTTTCTGTCGCTCTCAACTCACGTATTCAGCTGTTTTCTTAAGCATACTCCTCTGTTTATCAACTGGAGTCCGATCCCAAAACACCGTTCCACCTACCCCCCCAATTGACACTGAAATCAGCGAAAAAACGACTGAGAATGCCACTCGTAAGACAGAAGCTTTGCGAGAGAAACCACCAGCCCGTCTAGATCCAGAAAACGCTTCCGGAGAAAAAGACCGCATTATTGGTAAAGGCCAAAACCTTATTGTGAACAAAAACCTTGTAGAAATCCACGGACAAGCATTGGTAAAAACAGAAGAAATTGTACTTCGATCAGACCATATTTGGGCTGACTTTGACAAGGACATGGTAAAAGCTTACGGGAACGTGAAACTGGTCGTTGGTGATGAGGAGACCTTCTCGAACAAGCTAATTTACAATATGACAACCAAAGAAGGTGTTGTTCATGAAGGATTTACCTACAGCGAACCGTGGTACTATCGAGGCAAAGAGATTTTTAAAATCGGGGAGAATGAATCCTATATACGCGGAGGATCAATTACTAGTAGTCCATTGAAATACCCACACTACGATTTTTTGGCTTCGAAAATCATCGTTAAAACCAACAAAGAACTCATTGCCAAACACGTTATACTGAGAATTGGTGGATTTCCACTTTTCTATTTTCCTGCCTATCGTCGGGACCTTCGCAAAGACAAACAGGCAAAAATTATCTTCAGACTGGGCACAGACAGTTACCAAGGACCGTTTATGAGTATCGAACTACCCATTTCTCGACGTCGGAGACTTAACGGATCAATTATGTTCGATCAAAGTTCTCGTCGTGGACGAGGAGGCGGTACTGACGGTGGATATCGCGTCAATGATGTTGGATTCGATGAGATATTTATTCCATTTCTGCCAGATGCAACACCGAGTGAAAAAGTTAAGTTAAGGGATCTCGCATCAGAACTTGTCGATCGATTAGACGGAGAGTTTAATCATTACAAGCTTCGTCAGTTATTTTTTGAATATATGATTACAGAAGAAGATGTCAAACGGGCCCACACAAAGATACAAGAAGTCCACGCTAAACTACAGGCTGAAAACGCTGATTTTGGAAAAATTGCCGAGACTAACTCCGACGATGATCAAACCCGTTACCAAGGAGGAGATCTAGGGTTTCTGGTTCGAGGGGAAAGAAATCAGGAAGGTAAATTAAGGCTCGATCCAGTTCTGGAAGAAGCAGCCTTCGCGCTCAAAGTAGGTGAAACCAGCCAGATATTGCAAACAGACCACGGATTCCATATCTTGAAGGTTGACCACATTCTCGATATTTATGGTGAGCACGAGATTTCGCTACGCCGTATTGACATCAATATTAGCCCTAGCGAAAAAACACGAGAAAATACTAGAGAAACGGCTGAGAAAATACAGGAACGTGCTGCTGCAGGTGAAAATCTTTCACTACTTGCAAACGAATTCGAGGAAGCAGAAGTTTCTGACGCAAATAATGGGGCTATGATCCCACTCAATGAAATGGACAGCCAATGGAAGTATTCAGTCCGCCGTCTCGAAACGCTGGGTGAAGTAACACCAACTGTGATGACAGATCAAGGTATCTATATTTTCCAACTTATTGAAAAAGAAGAAACTCCATCTTTCGATGAGATCGCACGTGAATTCGAGAACAAGGTTGGAAAATCTATGATCGAGGAGTTTGAAAAACGCCAAGTAAAAAAAGCAGAGACTGAAAAAAAAGCGCTCGAGTCAAAAGAAACAGGTCAAGATGAAGAACAGAAAGAAAAAGTTAAAACCTATACGAAACACGGATTTAAAGGTCGGTGGGAACACGAACGTGCAGTTACACGAGAAGCACAACAACTCGATCGGGGTGAATCAAGCAACGTTATTGAAAGTAAAAAAGGGTATCATCTAATTAATGTTAAGAAAAAGCGAACTTACCGTGGGGATTTATTCTTCTACACTAATGATCAATACTCCTTTTCACGAGAAGAAGCAACTCGAATTGGACAACGAACTGCCTTACGCTGGGGGCATTACCACAGTATCTACACACCATGGGACAATCGAGAAGAAGGCCGAAAACCACTGAATTTCATGGGGCGCGTCGAATTGCAATCTGAAAATTATAAGGAAGGATTCGGAGATTCAGAATCAGCAATCGATTCGTTTGGTATGTTTACTTGGGGATCCGCATTCTCAGCAATCGATGAACTGGATACTGATGATGACGGCAACCTGACGTTCTCAACACAAACAATTGGTGAGTTTCTGGGTAGACTTCAGGTAAACCACAGCCTCGATCTAACCGGTGAAGGCTCAAGCACTCTGCAGAAACTTCCAGAAGCAAACATTTCCTTATCCCGAATGCGAGTTAGTAATTTACCAATATTCAAAAATATCAATGACCGAATGGTTAAAATAGCAGATAAAGTCAATACCGACACGCCAATTCTGTCTCTCTTAAGCTTTCCGACCTTGGAAAATGCCAGCTTTGATCTGGACTTGAACCTTGGAAATTTTTTCCGCGATCGATATCAGGAAGAGAAAAATGTATACTTGCTCGCAGGAGTCGTTGGTTTCGACGTTCGAAAACAGTCGACGCTAAAAGTATCATCGACTCGTGAAGCAAAACTGGATCTGAATCTAAATACTAATTTCGTTTGGCATGATAAAGACCGCGAAGGAAACCAACACATACTTCGTCGGGTTTACGACGTACAAGCTGATATCAGCAATATTCTGTTTCGAATTTATGACATCAGCTTTATTCCGGGTACTAGACGAATGAGGCACCAAATGAATTCCACTGTCTCTGCCAGCTACGCTCCAGCTGTCGACCGTGAAGACAACTTATATCCATTTGGACCAAGTACCTATTTCTACGAAGCAAAGGATCTGACCTACCGCTTCGATACTAGTATTGAGATTAAAACGAAAAAAAACAAAACGCCGTTACGAATCCTCCAGTTCCGAACACGGTTACGAGCAGACTATACTGATTACGCTGCTGAATGGAATCGGCAGTATGATTTCATTGAAAGCGACATAACAATTACGCCATTAGCCAGCCAGAAGATGAATATCATAATTCGTACGACACACGATCCAAATGAATCCGAACTCGATAAAAAGCGATTCAAACAAGTTGGGTTTAGGTCAAATGTTAGCTATCGACGAGAAAAATGGGATTTTTCGCTTGGTAACTCATTTAGTAAAAGAATATCTCGTGCGTCCCGTCGAATTAACTTCAGTTTTCAGTTCCGACCTAATTCGTTGATTGAAATCGATTTAGGAGCGGACTACGATTGGATTGAAAAACAGTTCTATTCACAACGCATGACACTACGTCGCAACTTGAACGTCTGGGACCTCCGAATCTCGTGGCACCGTGTTGGAATCAAACGTAGACCTCCCTATAATAATGTGCGACAAGATTTCACATTCCAACTTAATTTACTGGCTGACCCAGCAGTTGCAGTTGGTCTTGGCTACGATGCGACAACTGAGACGTGGGGATTCCGTAGCCTACCAGTAGGTGTACCTTATAACGCCTTTGGGGTTGGTAACGGACTAAGTAGATCTTATTTCTAACATGACTAAATATTGGTTTGAGGAATCTGTTTCCAACATTCGACATGGTGGGATAGTCAGTTTACTCAGCATCATCATTATTACACTTACCGTAATCATTCTGAGTAACCTGACTATTATTCGAAACTACTTGCACAGAGAAATGGCAACCCTTAAAGAAGATGCTCCAATCATCGCCTTTCTAGAAGACGATTTAGATATGGAAACATTCAATAAACTACGCACAGATCTCCAAAGAGCAAATGAAATCACCAATATTACTTACGTTTCAAAAGAAGCAGCACTTAAAAAAAGCCAAGATACATTCGGAAAATATAGTCAGGCTATTATGGAAGGCTTTGCAGATATAAATCCACTTCCCGCCTCATTTGAAATCCACTTGAACGAGCTTATTCTCGATCCGAATACCCTTCCAGATATCGCCGGTTGGATCGGTGGGCTTGCAGGTGTTGAAGACGTAACCTATGAACAATATAGTTCAAATTTCATCAATAAGGCAGAAACGGTCATCTTAATATTTAGTATATTGATGGGAGGATCTTCAGTTGTAATTGTTTCATTCTCAATTATGCTGACCGTTTATTTTAGGAGAGAAGAAATTAAGATCTTGAGAATGGTCGGCGCAGGACACTTGTATATTATTCTGCCGTTGGTCACCCAAGGAATCTTTCTGGGCTTCATCGGCAGCATATTGGGATTATCAGGAATGTACCTGACATTCTATCTGCTGTTCTCGCAGCAAATAGGCGACATCGAATTTATTACACCAACTCAATTTCTTTCTATCATCCTCATTGGTACTTTGCTTGGTTTGATCGGCAGTTTGTTACCTATCAAACGTTACATGGAAGTTTAGACCACTAGAGAAACATTACACGTTTACATGTGACAAATTTTGAACTTGACCTTCCATAAGCCACTGTATCAGACTTGCTCACCGAAATCATCAGTAATTGCGTTTAGAAACTGATTATTTTCTTCAGTCGTACCAATTGTCACGCGCAGACAATCTTCGAGTAGCCCAGGACGATTGAGATTTCGGATTAGCACACCGTGGCTTAATACTTTATGAAATACCAAGTTTGCAGGTTTTCGAGTTCGGAAAAGGATAAAATTAGAATCCGTCGGTGTTGGTTGACACCAATCTATTTTAACCAGCCGATCATAGACTCGTTTTCGTTCCTCTAAAATCGATTTTATGTGGAGCCTAAGATTCTCCCTATACTTAATCATCAACATGGCAACAGTCTGCGAAAAGCTATTCAAATTATAAGGCATCCGGACTTTGTTGACCTCAGATACAATATCCGGATGTGCTACCAGATAACCACAACGAATCCCCGCTAACCCATAAGCTTTAGAAAATGTGCGAGTCAAGATCAAATTCGGATGCTGATGGACTCGACTGAGTAATGATTTCCCTGAAAATTCGCAGTAGGCTTCATCCAGAATTAAAATGGTATCCGAACGCGACAGAATTTTGTGAAGGATATCCTCCGAAAACAGATTTCCAGTCGGGTTATTTGGATAAGCCAAAAAGACCAGGTTCTTGATGTATTGATCAAGACATGATTGCCATGTTTCGTCTATCAGTTCGAAATTTGAGCCAAGTGGTATTTCAGTAAACGGTATTCCACAAATCTGAGCGAAAATTCGGTACATCGAAAAGGTTGGACTTGGAAACAAAGCCTGCACATCAGGCTTAGCAAATATCTGAAAAATGTAGCTGATCAGCTCATCTGATCCATTACCAACTACGATCAGATCCTTATCAACGTTAATCATTTCAGATATTGCAGTTCTAAGCCGATCGGCACGCGGGTCAGGATAACGATGAAAATTTAATTTTCCAATTTCCTTTAAAATTTCCTTTAAAATTCCCTTTGGCAGGCCAAAAGGCGACTCATTGGCATCCAATTTCACACAGTGGTCAGGCTGTTCCACGTGATAAGGGTTGAGTCCCGCAAGGTCTGACCGAAAAAATTTTCTTAGCTCCATTACCTATTTGCCATTTACTGAATAAAGAGTATCCAATATATCCTCTGAACAAATTAACAATTCCAGCTCCCTCGGATTATATCATCCCGCACAAATCAGGTCAACACAGACCAACCCCATCAAGCTAACAGTGTTGCATATTCGTTTGCTTGCACGAGACCAATCGAAACAGTATAATATTGCGATTATTTCAGCTAAATTGAGACGCAGAAAACAATCTGATATTTCGCGTTTGTCAGTGTGTCCGCAATTGTAGACATAAGTGAATAAAGTGGCTCTATCTTTTCATGAAGAGGTTGGATCATCTCTGTCTATCTTTAATGATTCAGACCTGATTCTGACTTACAATTACCATAGCGATCTGTGCAAACCGTACTTTCATCCGGTCAATGCACCTAATGCAAAAAGTGTTACAAATAATACACCCGAAGATAACGTTAATCATCATGGACTTTGGTTCGGGTGGAGCAACGTAAACGGCATCGATTTCTGGACAGGGAACGAAGGCAGAATTACGCACGATAAATTTCAAAACCAGGAGATTTCAGAATGCTCCGCAAAAATTATCAGTATAAGTAATTGGTCTACGGCAGACGAAAAAATACTAATTGAGCAAACCAGTGAGATAATTGTTCACGAACCCCTGACCGATCAGCATATTATCGACCTTAATTTCTCGTTTCATCCCCCATCAGAAGATATTCTTTTAGCGGCAAGCAAAAGCAGTTATGGTTTATGCTATCGGTCATCTTACCGAGAAAGACAAAAATTAATCAACTCAGACAGCCGTATCGGAGAATGGGAAGCAAACAACAAACCAGCTTCATGGTGCGATTTCCTCGGTTTAGCAGACAATATAACGGTAGGAACAGCAATTTTCGACCATCCATCCAACCCACGATACCCAACAAAATTTATTGCGCTCGATGAAAGTTTCGGCTTTATTTCCCCCTCACTTACCATGGACGAACCATACACGATTAAAGCTAATGAATCGCTGCACCTGAGGTACCGAGTTCTAATCCACCTTGAAGACCTGTTCACGTTTGATTTATGGAAATGCTACGAGGAATACGTAAAATGAAAAACCCTTTGCCCTTGTATAAGAGCGCATCAATTCCCAAGCTCCAACCAGATCCGCATCAATCAAACGAGTCGGTCTACATTGAGACTTATGGCTGCCAAATGAACGTCAGTGATAGCGAGTTAATGGCAGGAATCCTGACAAGGGCCGGATACCAGATAATAGATGATGCCAATTCAGCTAATGTTGTTTTGATAAACACTTGTGCAATTCGAGAAAACGCCGAGGAAAAAGTCCTAAATCGACTTAAACATTTAAATGCCATTAAACGCCGAAATCCAAAGATGATCCTAGGAATCTGCGGATGCATGGCACAACATATGCGAACACTGCTTCTTGATGCTGCACCGTATATTGATTTGGTTCTTGGGCCAGACGCTTACCGAAGCCTACCACAAGCTATCGCTTCCATCAATTCAAAAGATGCATTTGTGAATTTGAGACTTGATAAATCAGAGGATTATGCTGACGTAGCTCCGATTCGAAAAGATGGCATTCGAGCGTGGTTAACTATTCAACGAGGTTGTGACAAGATGTGCACCTTTTGTGTGGTCCCATTTACACGGGGACGAGAGCGAAGCCTATCTGTTCCTACGTTGGTTCAAGAAGTAAAATCCCTTGTAGATGACGGTTTTAAAGAAGTCGTTTTGTTGGGACAAACAGTAAATTCATACTACGACGGCACTCATAATTTCGGAGACTTGCTTTTCGCTATCAATCAAGTCGAAGGAATTGAACGAATTCGCTTTACATCCCCACACCCCAGCGACGCTACAAAACCAATGATTGACGCGATAGTAAGCTGCGAAAAAGTCTGTAAACAAATCCACTTACCTTTACAATCTGGATCGACAAGAATCTTGTCCGACATGCACAGAACCTACACTGTCGATGAATATCGAGAACTTGTATTTGATCTTCGCAACCAAATTCCGAATTTGGCCATTTCCACAGATATTATTGTCGGCTTTTGCGGCGAAACCGAAGAGGATTTCCAAAAAACACACGACTTGATAAATGAGATCCGCTATGACTCAGCATTTATGTTCAAATACTCAGATCGAAATGGGACTCTTGCCAATCGAACACTAGAAGACAATGTCCCAGAAGAAGAGAAAATACGACGTTTACAAACTATTATAGATCTGCAATACCATATTTCACACGAAATTAATCAGGAACGAGTTGGTCAAACTGTAGAGATTCTAGTCGAAGGCGAATCGCGCAAATCCAAGTCAGATTACTTTGGAAAAGATGATACTTTTAAAGCTACTGTTTTTCCACGACAGAACACCCAAATTGGTGATACTGTAAATGTCAAAGTTCACACGGCTTCTGCACATACCCTAATTGGAAACGTAATCACTTGAAGAAAAATAATGCCTGAAACTGTTGCAATAGTCAAATGCTCAAATTATGATCAGCAAGCCGTCGACAATGCCCTAAACGAACTCTTGGATTACTTAGGAGGAATCAGCCAATACGTTAAACCGGGAAATCTAGTACTCATCAAACCAAATTTACTTAAAGCAGCTTGTGTTGGTGATATCCCCTCAACACACTTTACAGTGATCAAATCGATAATTGATCAGGTCCAATCAGTTGGAGGGAAACCGATTATCGGCGATTCTCCAGCATTAGGAAATGTATCAACAGTAGCCCGCCGTTCCGGACTATTGGAAGTCGCCGATCAAATGGGAGTTCCTATTATTAATTGGAGCACATCTGTCAAAATAACACCTAAACCACACTATAGTATGCGATCATATAAAATCGCCAAAGAGGTCATCGACGCAGACGTGGTAATCAATGTCCCGAAATTCAAGAGCCACAAACAGATGCAGCTTACCGTAGCCATTAAAAACCTGTTTGGATGTGTGCCCGGAAAATTAAAGTCAAGGTTACACTTGTGGTGCGGTAAAAACCGACGGACTTTTGGGAAAATGCTGGTTGAATACGCAGAGTTGGTTGCCCCTCAACTTACAATTGTCGATGGTATCTTGGCAATGGAAGGTCCCGGCCCCGGATCGGGATCCTCTTATCCACTTGGCATATTGACTGGAGGCACGGATGTAGTAGCGCTAGACCGTGTGCATTGTGAAATCGTCGGTTTACCAGCAGAGGAATTTGATATAATTCAAGCCGCACGCGAAATTGGTTTTGGAGTAGCTGACCTTAATCAAATCGAGATTCTCGGTCATGGTTTATGTGACGTTTCGGTTTCCAACTTCGAATTCCCACCAATGATTCCAGTTAACTTCTCACCTTTCCGCATTGTCACAAGTGCACTTAAACACTTGTGGGTAAAGCAAATCGCATAAGACCAAGGAAGCTAGAACCATCTAATGAGGAAAATTAAGCTCAAATCAAAAGCTCATGTTGAGACCATGAGAAAAAGTGGGAAGGCGGCCTCAATTTTGCTTCAACGCATCGGAGAAGCAATAGAACCAAATATTTCCACTTACCAATTAGATCAGATATGCCGAAAAACAATTAAGGAACTCGGTGGTGAATCTTCATTTCTAGACTATAAACTACCAAATCACCCTCCGTATCCAGCAACAATATGTGCCTCAATTAATGAAGAGATTGTACATGGCATCCCACATAAAGACAGGATCTTAAAAGCAGGTGACATTGTTAGTATTGATACCGCTATTTTCTTAGATGGATTTCATGGTGACAACGCTTTTACGTTTGCCGTAGGCAAAATCTCCGATCAAGCACAAAAGCTTCGCGAGATTACAAAAGCTTCATTATATGAGGCAATTGACCAAGCTAAGTCCGGCAATCGTCTTGGTGATGTGTGCCACGCTATTCAGTCTTACGTTGAAAACCAAGGGTTTTCAGTCGCACGTGACTTTGTTGGTCATGGAATTGGGCGTCAAATGCATGAAGCTCCACAGGTGCCAAATTACGGAGAACCAGGTACAGGAATCCGTTTAAAACCAGGCATGGTACTAGCAATTGAACCAATGATTAACATTGGAACTAGTCAATCAGTTGTACTAGAGGACGGTTGGACTGCAGTTACAGCTGATTTGAGTTTGTCTGCACATTTTGAACACACGGTCGCAATTCTTTCAGATGGTCCCGATATTCTGACCGATAATTTTGAACTTTGGAATAATTTTTGATTTTTAGGAGATTTAAATGCCAAATATTGTGAAGATTCATGGGAGGGAAATACTCGACTCGCGCGGTAACCCGACTGTAGAAGTAGATATTGTTTTAGAATCAGGAGCATTTGGACGAGCAGCCGTTCCATCCGGAGCATCAACCGGCGAACATGAAGCTGTCGAACTTCGGGATGAAGATGCTGATCGATACCTCGGCAAAGGAGTTAGGAAGGCAATACAAAATATCAATTCAGTTATCGCTGACGCATTAGTTGGAACAAATGCTCTTGACCAAGGAACCATCGATCAGACAATGATTGATCTAGATGGCACCCCAAACAAAGAAAATTTAGGGGCTAACGCAATATTAGGAGTTTCTCTAGCAGCGGCAAAAGCAGCAGCACACAGTCTGAATCTGCCACTCTACAAATATATTGGTGGAACCAATGCTAAGGAACTTCCGTTACCAATGATGAATATCCTAAACGGTGGTTCACACGCGGATAATAATGTTGATTTACAAGAATTTATGATCATGCCAGTCGGATCGGAAACGTTTAGCCAAGCATTACGGATCGGAACCGAGATCTTTCACAGTCTCAAATCAGTATTGAAAGCTAAAAATTACAATACTGCTGTTGGTGATGAAGGAGGATTTGCGCCCAACCTAGGTTCTAATGAAGAAGCTTTACAAGTAATTATTGAAGCTATTGAACTAGCAAAATATCAACCCGGCGATGATATCCTGATTGCTTTAGACCCAGCATCCAGCGAATTCTATCAAGACGGAACCTATATACTTGAAGCAGAATCAAAACCCGAAAAGTCACCAGAAGAAATGGTAGAGTTTTACGTTGCGCTTTCCAAGAAATATCCAATTATTTCAATTGAGGATGGTATGGCCGAAGATGACTGGGATGGATGGAAAATGTTAACAGATGCCATTGGCGATAGAGTACAACTTGTGGGAGACGACCTTTTTGTAACCAACACCAATCGGCTAAAACAAGGAATTGAACGTGAGGTTGGAAATGCAATTTTGGTCAAGGTTAATCAGATTGGGTCTCTGACTGAGACACTTGAGGCCATTGAATTAGCAAAACGTTTCAACTACACTGCTGTAATATCACACAGATCGGGTGAAACCGAGGATACAACGATTTCCGATATTGCTGTTGCAACTAACGCGGGCCAAATTAAGACCGGTTCGCTTTGTCGAACCGACCGCGTTTGTAAATACAATCAACTCCTCCGAATCGAGGAAGAACTTGGCGATCACGTTGTCTTTAAAGGGAAAGACGTGTTTTACAACCTCCAATAACAGAAATGGTGGACGAGGAAACCTTATGAGAATTATCCAATCATGTCTTGTTATCATTGCCACGCTGCTATTTTTAATAAACTTACGCTGTTCTTTCGATGAATTCAGTAGATGGCGTAAAGCGATTTATGCCCAAAAATCTTATTCACAGGACATTGCTGACCTCGAAGAAAGATGGGATCAATTAAAGATAGAATTTGCCAATTTGCAGACGGATCCGCTAACACGAGAACGCCTTGTTCGCCAATATGGATATAGCAAACCCAATGAACGAACATATCGCATTCTACATTACTAAAAAAAAGTTGACAAATCTAAGCACGATAATTTATTATTTACCATCTGTTTACCGGCCTAACATAAAGGGCGAGTGGTGAAATTGGTAAACACAACGGACTTAAAATCCGTCGCTCCTAATACGAGCTTAAGGGTTCAAGTCCCTTCTCGCCCACCACTCAGCGTGAACTTGTCGCAGGGTAGAGCAGTCTGGTAGCTCGTCGGGCTCATAACCCGGAGGTCGCAGGTTCGAATCCTGCCCCTGCAATTTGGGAAATGGGGGAGCATAATTGAAACACGTTTCCCCATTTCTTTTGCCTGCCGGTGTAGCTCAACTGGTTAGAGCGTACGACTCATAATCGTGAGGTTGGGAGTTCGAGTCTCCCTGCCGGCAATCCTTCCATAACATGAGGAATATTCCCGAGCGGTTTTCTCATCGTATATGTCAGTTCATATACAAACACAATATGATTTCCTCTGGGGAAACTGTTCTTGTCGCTGTTTCTGGAGGGCCAGATTCACTAGCATTACTCCACTCGCTCAATAATTTAAAAAGCCAACTTGGCTGTCGTCTCCACATCGCACATTTAAATCACGGCCTAAGATCTAACGCTACTAAGGACACAACTTACGTTTGTCAACAGGCCCAAAACTTGAATCTTTCGGTGACAGTTAGAGAAATTTCTTTACCAAGCGCTTCCGAAGCGAGTGCTCGACAAGCCAGATATCAATTCCTTGAGCAAGTTTCCAATCAAATAGGCGCGTCAAAAATCGCGCTCGGCCACCACCTTGAAGACCAAGCTGAAACAGTTCTAATGCGTCTCTTCCGCGGCTCAGGTACAACAGGACTCCAAGGGATGCTTAAGGTGAGGGAAGGCAAATTCATCCGACCACTCCTTACCTCTTCGCGCACTGAGATTGAAGAATTCACCGATTCGTTAGATTTAACACCATGCCTTGATGAATCAAATATGGATCGAAGTTACTTGAGAAACCGAATTCGGATTGACCTAATACCGCATCTCAAAGAGAGCTACAATCCTAATATTCAAGAAGCCCTAAACCGGGTGGCCGAGATTTTTCAATTAGAATCGGATTTTATGGATACGATTGCTACTACAGCTTTTGATACGTGCAAAACTAGAGACAGCATACTAGACCGAAATAAATTTCTCAACCACCATCCCGCTATTCAACGTCGAATTCTTCGATTGGCTATGATAGAACAAATGGGGCACACCAAAGATTTCTATTATAAACACATTGAAGCTATGATTGACTTGATTAACGGTCATTTGCCAAACGGCAGAGTTCACCTACCAAATAACCTAATTTTCTCTCGTGCTTACAACCAATTGATGCTGGACCAATCTCCTTCCCAAACTGATACATTTCAATATGAGGTTACTGTCTCAGATATTACTGATCTCCCTGCAATTCATGGAAGAATTTCAACTACAGTAAAAAACGACTTACCTACAAACTATCCTAATGGCAAGTTTGCAGCAGTCTTTGACTGGAATATTAGCCGACTTCCACTCTATGTCCGCAACCGCCGTAACGGAGATTACTTCCATCCCTTTGGAATGAAAGGGCGAAAAAAAATAAAAGACCTACTTATCGACGCCAAAGTACCACAATCAGAGCGTGACCGCTTACCATTGCTGGTCTGCGGCACCCAAATCATGTGGGTTATTGGCTACCGAACGAGCGATCTGTTTCGGATCAATAAAAACACAAAAAGAGTATTATATGTTACCTATGAAAATCTTAATCAGTGAATCCGAGATTCAAGATCGTGTTCGTCAACTTGGTTCAGAGATCTCTCAAGATTACAATGCACGAATGCCAACGCTTGTCTGTGTGTTGAAAGGATCCATTATTTTCTTCGCTGATGTCGTGAGGGCTATCACATTAGATGTAACCTGTGAGTTTGTCCAAATCTCAAGTTATGAGGATAAATCAGTATCTTCTGGAGAGGCCAATTTGGTTTTTAATTCCCAACCAAATCTGGCAAATACTGATGTCATTATCATTGAAGACATCATTGATACAGGTCTTAGCCTCACCTCGTTAATCGATGAAATTCAACGTACAACTCCAGCAAGTCTCAAAATCTGTAGCTTACTAAACAAACCATCTCGTAGGATAAAACCTGTGCAAATTGACTACCTAGGATTTGAAATTGACAATCACTTTGTTGTCGGTTACGGTCTAGATTACGCTCAAAGGTACAGAAATTTGCCGTACATCGCAATTTTGGATCCAAACGAAATTAAGGCACAAATCATATGATATACTATGAGAAGAATAAGCCCACACACCAAGAGTTAAGATGAATTTCGAAATAATTCCTATTCAAAATGCCAATAACACGGAACTGTTACGTATTAGTCAGAATGGGTTGCTATCACTCAACCTGACAGAGATGCAAGCAATTCAATCGCACTTTGCAGGACTGGGTAGAGATCCCACCGACGTGGAAATCGAAACTTTGGCACAAACCTGGTCAGAGCATTGTGTCCACAAAACTTTTCGTGGTTTAATCGAATATACCGAAAACGAAAAGCAACCCATTACAATAAATGGATTACTTAAAACAACAATTGTCCAAGTAACAGAAGAACTAAATAAAAGTTGGTGTGTATCCGTTTTTGAAGACAATGCAGGTATTATCGAATTTGATAATGAACACAATCTTGTTTTCAAAGTCGAAACCCACAACCATCCATCTGCGATTGAACCTTACGGCGGTGCAGGCACAGGGATTGGAGGTGTGATTCGCGACTCATTGGGAACAGGTTTAGGCGCAAAGCCGATTCTCAACACAAATGTTTTCTGCTTTGGATTACCAAGTTTGGACTATAACCAACTGCCTAAGGGCACACTTCACCCTAAACGTGTTTTTAAAGGTGTAGTCTCTGGCGTTAGAGATTATGGTAACCGAATGGGAATTCCCACAGCAAACGGAGCAATTCTCTTTGATTACCGGTATACTGGAAATCCACTTGTTTACTGTGGAAATGTTGGTATTATCCCAGCAGACCGGTGTCAAAAAAAAGTTGAACTTGGCGATGCAATTGTTGTTATTGGAGGGAAAACTGGTCGCGATGGCATTCATGGCGCAACGTTTTCATCGCTTGAACTTGATGATTCGTCTGAAAACCTTGGAAGTGTCGTCCAAATTGGCAATCCAATCGTGGAGAAAAAGATTACAGATGTGTTAATTCAAGCACGAGATCTAAACCTATACAATTGCATCACTGACTGTGGAGCAGGTGGATTATCGTCAGCTATCGGTGAAATGGGATCGGATTTCGGAGCCGAAGTTTATTTGGACGATGTCTCGTTGAAATATGAAGGTTTGGCTCCGTGGGAAATCTGGCTATCAGAAGCACAAGAACGAATGGTGATTTCTATTCCACTACATAACCTTGATCCGTTTTTAGAAATCTGTCAAGCCGAGTCTGTAGAGGCTACGGTTCTAGGGAAATTCACCGACACCAAGCAATTACAAATACATTACGATAGTCAAATTGTAGCGGATCTTAGTATGGACTTTCTTCACCATGGAATCCCTCGAATTACCAAACAGGCAGTTTGGAAAAAGCCCATACACCCTAATCCTAATTTCGAGAGACCTAAAGACCTGACTGAAATCCTCCACAATATTCTCGCCTGTCCAAATGTCGCCAGTAAGGAATGGGTAATACGTCAATATGACCATGAGGTACAAGGAGGAATGGTAATTAAGCCTCTAGTTGGAATAGAAAATGATGGTCCAAGTGACGCCTGTGTAACACTACCAGTGCTCGGTTCAAAGAAAGGAGTCGTTATAGCTAACGGTATAAATCCTCTGTTCGGAGATATTGACCCATACCACATGGCCGCTTCAGCCATTGATGAAGCAATCCGCAATGTAATTTCAGTCGGTGGACGTTTTGATCGTGTCGCACTTTTGGATAATTTCAGTTGGGGTAATCCTGACAAACCGGATCGGCTAGGAGGACTCGTTCGTGCAGCACAAGCATGTTATGATATTGCCTTGGCTTATAGTACCCCATTTATTTCTGGTAAGGATAGTCTGTATAATGAATACCATGACACTTCAACCGGAGACCAATTAGCAATTCCTGGCACTTTACTCATCTCAGCAATCAGTGTTATCGACGATGTGGACAAAGCAATCACTATGGATGCCAAATCGCCGGGAAATCTGATTTACGTTATTGGCAAAACCTACGACGAAATTGGGGGAAGTCACTATACAGCCATCCACAATTTCGTCGGAAATAGTGTACCAGTAGTTCGGCCAGAAACAGGGAAACGTATAATCCAATCTTTGAACCATGCTATTGACCAGCGACTTATTAGATCATGCCATGATTGCTCTGAAGGAGGAATTGGCGTAGCATGCGCGGAGATGGCATTCGCCGGCGGGTTTGGAATGAACCTAGATTTATCCAACGTTCCTAGAAGTAACCAAACAAATGCTGATGAATTAATTCTATTCTCAGAGTCAAACAGTCGATTCATCGCTGAAATCTCCCCAAAAAACCAGAAAGAATTCGAGCATGCGCTAATCGGCGTACCATTCAACGTAATAGGTCAGGTAACCGAAGGAAAAGAATTCATCATAAACGGTATGACTACTGGAGAGAAAATTGTTGACACAACCACTGATCAACTTAAAGCAAGCTGGCAAGGAACCTTCAACTGGTAACCCAATAACAGAGTAAAGACAACAGTCTATGGCCAAACCCAAAGTCCTAATTCTCCGTACAGCAGGAACAAACTGTGATTATGAAACAGATTACGCCTTTCAATTGGCAGGCGCCGGTACAAGTCTAATCCACATAAACCAATTAATCAATAATCAAGTGTACCTTACCGATTACCATATCATGGCAATTCCAGGTGGGTTTTCATACGGAGACGATATCGCTGCTGGAATTCTGCTTGCCAACGAGTTGAAGTTCAAGTTAATCGACAAAATTACAGAATTTTTCGACCGGGGAGGATTAATACTTGGCATATGCAACGGATTTCAAGTATTAGTTCGATCTGGTCTTCTGCCTAGGATAAACTCCCAACAGAACAATCAGCAAGCAACATTAGCAATGAATACATCAACAAAATTTGAGTGCCGTTGGGTAAATTTGCAAACAGACAAAAACATATCGGTCTTCACCAAAGGGTTGAAAAACAAGCTTTACTTACCCGTCGCACACGCAGAAGGGCGATTTATCGCCTCAGATACAATTCTGGATCAGCTTGAAGCAAATGGCCAGATAGTCTTCCGTTACGTTCTTCCGGGCTACCCGCACAACCCAAATGGATCCCATCGAAACATTGCCGGTGTTTGTGATCCCACAGGAAGAATTCTAGGAATGATGCCCCATCCAGAACGCTACCTTATCCGGCACAACCATCCCCGCTGGACACGTGAAAACTTGCCGGAAGAAGGGGATGGACTAGCGATTTTTCGAAACGCTGTCGACTACGCTTCCACATCGTGTTAGTTATTCGACTGGTTTCTTAGCCTGATTAAGGCGTTTACGAAGCTTCTTGTGGTAACGATTGTTTTGCAAGAAATTCTCCCACACTGCAATTGCCTTGTCGGTATTACCAGCCGACATATAGTAATCTCCAAGTACAATTGGTGCAGCATCAGACCTCGGATCTTTTTCAATTGACGAATTAAAAAACCCAATCGCAGTTTCCATATCTTCCTTCAATAAAGCAATCTGTCCGTGACCATAATCGATTAGAGCATGGTTGGGATAGTCTTCAGCTAGTCCTTCAATTATTTTAACAGCGTCTTCTTCTTTTCCGAATTTATAGTCTGACATACCAACATGAACTAATGACTCAAGGTACAAATTGGTTAGAGATCGCTTTTCAGCTTCGCCCTTTGCTTTCTCAAGCTCTCGCATCACACTGCGCGCGGCAATACGATACTTGTTTTTTGCACGCGAATAACTAGCATATTTATAACACAAATTCCCAAGCTCTCTCTGAACTTCATAGGTATTGCCTTTACCATCCACTAAATCTTGGTATAATCCCGCTCTCTCAGTATTAGCCATTCGGTAATGTAGCACTTCTGCTAAACTTTGCAGCGCATCCACATACTCCATATTACCAACAATTGCCCGTTCCAGATATTCCATTTCTTTTTCAGGCTCTTTTGTCTTTTTATAAATTAAACTCAATTTCCAGTAAATCTCAGGATCCTTCTTACGATTAAAACCTAAGACTGATTTATAAGTTTCAGACGCTTTTTCATATTCTTCATTTATGTATTGATTTTGTCCGGATCGAATAATAACATCCAGGACTTCCTTGTCCTTTCTTAAAGCTTTTCGCAGCACTTCATCAGCACGCGTATGCATACCAAGTTTTCGATAGCAAATTGAAAGCCTTACGTGAGAATAAGGGTCAATTTTGGCATCATCAGCTTTAGCAAGGCTTATGGCACGGAAATAGAGTGCCCCTGCATCACGATAGTTCTCCTCTTGATAGGTCATGTTGGCAATCATCAACATAGCATCATAAAAAGTCCCCTGATCATCGGTCTGAATTGAACCAAAAGTGGACATAACCTCCTCTGGACTCACACCAAAACCAGAGTTTTGAAGCAACTCTTTCACATTACCCATAGCAGCACTTCGACCAGATGCATTTCGTGGCTTATCCCTTTCAAGTCGGTCACGTTGTTTCTGTAAAGCACGCCCTGCCCTAGTTGCTAGCGGATTATCAGGCTCAGGTACTACCGCGCCAAGTGATTCCAATTCTCTTTTAGCCTCGTTTGATTGATCACTTGCCTCTTCCAATAACCCATATTTCTTTACCACCCGCTGGTAGGTATTCTTTGCCTCTTCAGCATTCTTCAGGTAGTTTCTTTCAATCTGAGCTTTATTGATAAGGGCTGTTGCAGCACGTTCATTTTTAGGGTTACGATTAGCGAAATTGTCATAAACTTCGGCAGCCTTTTCGAAATTCTCAGCTTTCTCGTAGCTTTTGGCCAACATCAATTGAGCTTTATTAGCCCACTCCAGACTTGAAAATTTGTTTATAACGATATTAAAAGATTTCTCAGCTTCCCCATACTTCTCAGCTCTAAAGTTGCAAATTCCAGATTTATAATGGGCTTCTGCAACTTCTTGGCTTTCAGGTGCAGCCGAAACCAAGTTTTGATAGACTTCAAGACCTTGTTCCGGAAGATCCATTTTTTCTATATAAAGCTTAGCCAGACCAAGTTGAGCTTTCCGCCCCTGCTCACTACCAGACTTGGATTGAATAATCTCATTATAAGTGTCTACTGCACCCTGATAGTCTTTTTCCGCCACAAATTTTTCCGCTTGTCCGAGTCCACCAGAAGTTGATAAACATCCATACATAATAGCAAAAGCTAACATCATCACCATAAACAACACTAATTTTCGTATTTTCATAATCTGTTCCATCTTCTGTCCTAATACATGTTCTTGTTTTCACATTCCTTAATAAGATTATGGACATATTGTCTGTCATAACCTTCCTGTTCAACCAGTAAGTCGCAATCTACTGTATTCCATTCATCCTCTCCTTTACCAGCCTCAATTATTGAGTTAGTCAACCAAGCAGTACGAATACCATTAATCCCCGAAGTATAGTTTGTATCGTATTCACCTTTGACCAATCCAACAATTTGATCAACCTTACTTTCCGGATAACCTTCCGGACGATCATATAGGAGTTCCTGAGTTTCCCCATCATTTGAAGTGTAGTGAACACCACTTTTAATTTCGAGTTTGCCTCCATCACCTTCCAGAATAACCCACTCTTCAAATCCAATATGAGTGTTACCAACAATCTTTATACGACCAACAGCACCATTATCCATAGTTATTTCAGAATCGGAATTAATCTCAACAGATTTTGGAACGATATTCCCTTCGTCATCCTCAAATACCATGTCTGTGGTCCCATGCAGTTTTTGTGGAAGAAATCCCGTCATCCACAAAAAAATATCTTGTAGATGACTTCCTGAATCGTTGGGCTGTCCACCACCGGAAAACCTAGGATCGCCGCGCCACCCACCGCCACCCCATCGTTGTGCCAAATAGACATCAAACTTCTTGATATCACCAATCAATCCGTCCGAAATTGCTTTTCTCCCAGTCAGATACGTATTGGAATAATGACGCTGATAACCTATGACTAAGTGAAGACCTCTTGCCATAGCCATCCTCGTAACAGCAATTGCATCCCCCACATGGTTTGCCATTGGCTTTTCAACCATCACACTGCAACCTGCTCGCAAAGCATAACGGATATTCAGATCATGTAGGGAATGCGGAGAGAAAATCCCAACAATATCAAGGTCTTCTTTATTTAACATCTCAATAAACTCATAATCGCCAAGGTAACGTTTGAAACTGTCTTCTTTATATCCTTCGACTTGTTCCCGCATTGAGTTTTCTAATGCATTGAGACTATCCTCGCTTGTATCAGCGGCAGCAACCAAATCAACATCATCACGAGTTGCAAATGCGAGTGTGTTTCCGCGACCAGCTCCTCCTGGACCAATTACGCCAACCCTAATCTTGTCGTTCTTGCTCATTATCTATCAAATCTCCTGATTTGACTCACGTTTTTGTCTATAGAACGGGACTTGCGCCCGCAAAAATCAACGATACATGCGACATTATACCTACTGACTTAAAATCGAAGCAAGCTAATTTATTAAGCTCCAACTTAAGAATTCTAGAAATAGAAAAAAAACTGTGGTGGTGTTATAATTAGGTTAGCAATACTTGTATGCCTACACTGAAAACAAAAACGGAATGGCAAATTGGCATCTTCCACTGAGGTAAAGCTCTCAAACCTCATCCACCTCTAAAGGAGAGAAAAAATCAGGAGAAATTAATGAATCAATTTAAATTTGGTTTAAACACAAGTACTATTCGGCCTTCAGGACTGATGGATAAAATTAAAATTGCTGCCTCAGCTGGTTATGAGGCAATAGAGCTGTGGAACGATGACCTAACAGCATACGAAGAGGACGGTGGTTCACTTGCTGACGTAAAATCAGCACTAGAAGATCATGGCCTAACTGTGCCGACAGTTATTGCCTTACACGGTTGGTTAAATACAACCGGAGACGAACACATGCAGGCAATTGAAGAAACAAAACACCGCATGAATCAAGCGATTGCTATCGGCTCCCAACGGATCGTTGCCAGTCCCCCAATGGAGAAAGCGAACCTAGAACTTGGTGGAAAAAATTATCGTGAACTACTTGAAATTGGACGAGAATTAGGTATATCACCAGCCATGGAATTCCTCGGGTTTGTTCAAGGTGTAAACCAAGTTAAAGATGCCTGGAAAATTATCGAAAATGCAGATCATCCTGACAGCACTATCGTCCTGGACCCATTCCATATCTTTCGTGGCGGCGGAGATACTGAAGACATGCGAGAAATCCCAGCCGAAAAAATAGCAGTCTTCCATTTTAACGACGCTCCGGCCTCGCCGGCGCGAAAGATGCAAACTGACGCGGATCGTGTCTATCCAGGTGATGGTATTCTTGATCTTAAACAAATGATCTCAATCCTACGTTCTTCTGGCTATAATGGTGTTATCTCTCTAGAACTATTCAACCCAAGCTACTGGGAACAGGACCCGCTTGAAGTAGCGAAAATTGGTTTGGACAAAATGAAATCAGTCGTTGCAAACTAGCACGCCACCTGTTGAATGGAACGGAAATCTTTTCTACATGTCAAGCTCAAACAGATACGAGAATCTGACATTCGACCGTATCATGCCTTAGTCGTTGCCTCAGCATTTTCGCTTGCCACTGCCTTTGGCTTCTGGATTCACAAGTTTCTTCTTTTTCAACCACATACATCAGAGATTATCGGTTGGATTAGTACTAACAATTACCCAAAACATCAAGAATTTTCATACTATCTTTTGGCACTAATTGGCATTCCAGTAGCAACATTTATCTACACGCTTTTCTGGATTAACCTCTCTCAATTTGTCGCCAAATGGGTACGCCAGCCAACAACTCTATTACTGAAACAAAACGCTCTCGCTTCCTCATTTTTGCTATTGACATGGTATCGCATTTGGGATCTGAATCGAAACCCATTGTTTGGATTGCTTCTACCGATGACATTGGTATTGATTACTAAAATCGGAATTATTGGAATACAGCTGAGAAAAAAAAATGAGGCGACACCAACTCTCCCTATCGAAGAAACCAAGCGAAAACAGATCTGCGGACATATTACCGACAACAGGATATTTGGTCATCCAATATTCCGAATTTTCAAATACCTCATCCTACCAGTTCTAATCTACTCACTAATTTATTCCGGACATGGTTCTTCAACGATTGATTTATTTCATGAAGGTGAACAATTAGCCCCTCTAAACGAAATGGTACGCGGCAACGTGCCTTTTCGAGATATCTACTTACAACACGGACTATTTCAGAATGCGGGGCTAGCCTGGTTAGGTGGAAAAATATTTGGTGTCTCTCTCGAAGGTGTCCGGAAAATGTCGCGTCTTTTAGCACCGTGCGGATACGTTGCAATTTACTTGCTCGGCACACAACTCTTCTGTTTCAGCATCATTCCGTCCATCTTCCTAACCTTAATCATTTCGTCAGAAGGAAATTGGGTAACAGCTAGGCATAGTCTTGCTTTAATCAGTTTTGCTTGGGTGGCCAATTATCTGAAAACCCATCACCATGATGGATTATATGCTGGTTGGAACTCACTAAAAACAACTGCACCATCACCTGGGCTCCATTCAACTCAAAATACAGAAAACAGGGTCCGTCAACAACTACGAGACACTTTAGAATACAGCATAACCTTCGGCTGGAAATTAATCACCGCGGGTTTTTTTGCTAATCTGGCTTTTTGGTACAGTACTGAAATTGGGCTGTATACGCTTGGATCAATCAACATCTTCCTTCTGATCTACGGAGTTCGACGAGAAATCCCTAAATCCAAGCAGTTATTACCACTAGGATGCTATAATAGCGGTGCCTTAATTGGAAGCTTACCAATCTTAACCTATTTCACTTTTCATGGTGCGTTGGATGATTTAATTGCCAACACTTGGATTCAGTGCCGATATCAAATCCCAACTTGGGGGTTACGATTCCCATCGCTATCAAGCGTACTGGAACCACTAAACAATCCTGCGGTTCAAAATCAGTGGATAGTTTTCCTGAAAAGTGAAGGATTTCGGTGGTACCTTCCAATTGTCTCCTTCGTAGTGGTTGCTAGTTATTTGGTATATCGATCAACCCACGGGAGGGTTTGGAATAGCGAAGGTTGCTCCCTACTTTTCCTCACACTTATGGGCGGAGCAGCTTTTTTTCGGACTGCGCTCGGTCGATCTGATGGAGGACATCTCATTTTCGGGTCGACATTTTTATGGGTAATCGGTATTCTTATTATAGAACGTGGAATTGCCCGGATTATCCGTCAAAAAACGGATCGAGCTTGGGTAACCATCTTTATTTGTGTTCTAAGCGCTGGCATGTTTTACTATCTACAAGAGGTACACCATCCAGTGCGCGCGTTCAGTTCACGAGTGAATCAATTTATGAACCGGAACGTGGAATTAGTAAAAAAACACCCTATACTAAACAGAATAGGTAGGGAAAATATACAAACCGATCAGGCAGAACACATTGCTCGTGTCGTTGCCTATATTCAAAACCACACACAACCTAACGAGAGGATCTTTGACTTTACCAGCCAAGGTGCTTATTATTTCTTTGCCAACCGGCTAAGTGCAACACGATATCATCAGGTAGCTTACGCATCAACGCCTAGTATGCAAATGGAAGTTACTCATGACTTAAAAAAGAACGAAACAAACTTGGTAATATTTAAAACTGGTGGCTGGTTTGACCGAATCGATGGTATCCCTAGTGAGCAAAGACATCCAATTATCGCCCAATATCTAAAAGAACATTATAAACTTGCGGTCAACATCAACGGTACGCAAATTTTGAATCGAATGTAAAATGGAGTAGCATTATGTTTTTACTCAATCAGGCTGAAAATGTGTTACGCCTAACGTGGCAAGATGAAATCATCATGGATTACAATTTTCCATTGGATGGGCATCGCCCATATTGGCATCCTCTCCGATTGCCAGACTCGCCGGTTTTAACTATGAACCAGCCAGAAGACCACATCCATCATCAAGGCATGTGGATCGCTTGGAAAATGGTTAATGGCGTAAATTTTTGGGAACAACCAGCTCCTGATACAGACCCAATCGGGTATGGTCGGATTGTTCATCAAAGGATAAAAGATCAATCATTCGATCAAAATGGAGCTTCTTTCACCACCGAAAATTTCTGGACCGATTGGGTGGGGATAAAACACCTCTCGGAAACACGTAGGACCTTTGTACATCCACCAAACCCGAACAATTTAGTTATTGATATTTCGTTTGATTTTCAATCAAACGATCAGGATGTGACCTTTGACCTAAAACGCGGAAACCCTGGTAGTGGAGGACTTTTCTATAGTGGTCTAACTATTCGGTTTGATAACATACTAACTCCAGGTAAAATCCTAGACGCCAACGGTCGGACTGATACCGACAAAATATTTGGTAATCAGAGTAAATGGTGCGGTTTGACCGGAATTCATCCAGAAGACAATCAAGTTTATGGCGCTACAATAATTGATGCTTCCTCGAATCTCCGCCATCCAACAACATGGTGGGTACGCAACACTAAAAACTATGGCTTACTGCATCCATCACCAACCTATTACGAATCCATCATTCTCAGGAGAGATGAGGTTCTAAAGTTTAAATATCGTGTGATTTTGCATCGTGGCGATATCAACACGGCGTTAGTAAATACGATCTCACAAAATTACTAAAAATAAAAAAGGAGAGTTCTATGGCCAAAATGAAAGCTGGTATCATCGGGTGTGGTGGACGAGGACGCGCGCATGCCCAAGGTTACCAAGCATCAGATGATGTCGATATCGTTGCCTGTGCTGATCCAATTGAGGATAGCTGTAACAATTTTGCCGAAAGTTTTGGTGTACCAAGTGCTTATCAGGACTACCAGAAAATGCTAGATCAAGAAGACCTTGATTTTGTCAGCGTTTGCACTTGGATTGAAATGCATACCGACATGATCGTCAATGCAGCTAACAGTGGCATCCAAGCCATCCATGCAGAAAAACCAATGGCGCCTACCTGGGGGGAATCTAAAAAACAGTATCAGGCCTGTCTTGATAATAATGTTATGATTACATTTTGTCATCAACGCCGATTTGGAGCCGAGTTCGTCAGAGCAAGGGAGTTAGCACACAATGGAACGATCGGTGATCTTATTCGTGTTGAGGCATCCTGTGGCAACCTGCTAGATTGGGGTACTCACTGGTTCGACATGTTCTTCTTTTACAATAACGATGAAC
>Ga0066834_10000014_pt1 | contig 65515 bp, 54 predicted proteins | sample ETNtaG_30_FD_66729 | JGI IMG/M metagenome (GOLD analysis project Ga0066834, IMG submission 66729) | Marine microbial and viral communities from oxygen minimum zone, Eastern Pacific Ocean - ETNP201306PF43B | ecosystem: Environmental > Aquatic > Marine > Oceanic | place: Pacific Ocean: Eastern... | reverse complement strand
GTAATTGGGTTGTATCTCGATAGCTTTATGATAGGCTTGAATTGATTCCTCTAATTTTCCTTGTTTTTGATAGGTATCGCCTAAATTGTAATGTGCTTCCGCATGGTCAGGCTGTATCTCGATAGCCTTGTGGTGGGCTTGAACCGATTTCTCTAATTTTCCCTGTTTTTTAAATACAATGCCAAGGTTGTTATAGGCTTCTACTTGTTGTGAGTCTATTTCTATGGCGTTGGTAATTAAATTAACCGATATTTCATGTTTGCCGACTTGATGGGCGATAACACCTAAAAGGTGTAGAGCATCCGAATTTCGAGGATTATTTGCGAGTACTTGTTGGTATAACTGTTCGGCTTTAGGGAGTTTCCCTGCCTGATGAAGAGCTACAGCCTGATTTAATCTTTTTTCAATATCCATAATCGCTGATTTTTTGGCGTGTGAATTTAAAGATAACAGAATTTAAAAGAAAGTACACTTTTATAATTGATAGAGGTTGAAGATGGTACTAGCTTCAACTGGTTCTTTTTTTAGTATGTTCTGCTTTGTATGTTTGTATTTTGAGAAATTCTGTGCTGTATTGTTGATTTGGTCGTTATTTGATAACTAAATTTGATGAATGTCCAACAAGGAGCTTTGCCATGCTGAACACGAATTCTTCTAGTAAAGGATTGTTGTTATTAGGACTACGAGGAATCAGTTTGTCAGTAATTATTTTCTCAATTTCGGTTTCTTTGTCCACCGCCAACTGGGTTGCTTTTAATGATTGTGTTTATGAAAAAGGAGTACAGTTTCTGAAAAAGAACGTAACAACCTTTGGCCTTGGACGTGGCAATCCTTTTCCTGTAGAAGGCAACCTGTTGCAATTTAAAGATGGGGAAGATACGGGAGTGACAGTTTTGTTTGTTGAACATAAATCGCAGGGGAATACAATCAATTGGGCAAAAGATGGCTCGACTTTTAACGATGGTAGTGATGCTTTCAAGATGTTTAATGATATTGTTGATGTGGGGGGTAATATGAGTTATAACGATGGGCCTAAATGGCATCTTGATCTGATCATTTCTGGCTTGGAACCACAGTCTCTCTACACATTTGCTGGTACAGTTAACCGTAAAGGTGGAGTTGGTTATAAAGAACGCATAACCAATTGGAAGGTTTTGGAGGCTGATGGATTTGAATACGCCTGCTCAATTGATGCCCATAAAATAGATAATGGTCAGGTTGAATTCAGTACTGGTGAGAATAGCGAGGGATTGGTTGCTAAATGGACTGATATTGGTTCAGGTAAAGACGGTAAATTTATTGTTCGAACTAGCCATGGAATCGGCGAAAAAAAGGGAGGGATTAAGGGTGCGCATGAATACAAGGGCTATGCTGCGGGTATCTTTATGCTGGAATATCAAGGGCCAAGGTCTACTAATCCCGGTCGAGACAGGATACCTACAATTTGGAGTAGGCTTAAGCAAGGTGTTAAAATTCATTAGTTGATGGTATGATCTAATCAATGACAAATTGTTGGTGGAATCAGTTTAAGAATATGTGTTTCATAATCAACTATTTAGTGGTTTTAATAGCTTTTTTAATGTCTAGTGGATTGGGGATTGCTGATACATGGCCGACTTATCGGCATGATTCTGCCCGCTCTGGGATTACAAGCGAGAATGTTGATCTGGTGGCTTTGAAGCTACTCTGGATTTATCAGTCTAAATTCCCTCCGCAACCCGCTTGGCTCGGACCCGCTAGGCGAGATGGCTGGCATAAGGTTGATAATTTGAAACCTAAAATGATCTTTGATTGGGCGTTTCATGTTGTTATGGATGAAAAATCTGTTTATTTCGGTTCTTCAGCTGATGACCAGGTCTACTGTTTGGATGCCGAAGATGGAAAAGTGAGATGGAAGTTTTTCGCTGAAGCTCCAATACGGTTTGCTCCAACGATTTATCGTGGTAATGTGTATGTTGGAGCGGATGATGGCTTGGTATATTGTGTCTCTGCAGAGACTGGTCGGGAGATCTGGCGTTATGAAGCTGATCCAGATAGTTATCGTTTGCCAGGAAACGGCCGGATGATTTCGGTTTCTCCCATTAGGTCAGGCGTTTTAGTCGGCGAAGACGTTGCTTATTTTTGTGCTGGTATTTTCAGTTTTAATAATGCTTTGCTATGTGCGGTTGATGCTCAAAATGGATATTTAATTTGGCAGGAGAAGATTTCTGGCTTTTCTCCTCAAGGTTATCTTTTGTCTTCAACCGAGCAACTTTATGTTCAAAACAGCCGAGGCAACCCCTTTGTTTTTAAGAAGAGCGATGGTAGGTATCTTCATACTCTTGGTGGTGGTGGTGGAACTTTCGCCTTGATTTCGGATAATACCCTGATTTCAGGACCTGGTAATACAGGGCAGATGAATGCATTTAAAGTCAATACAAAAACTCAGGTTGCTACGTTCAAGGGCAACCAGATGATTGTTACACCGGGAGTCTCGTATCTTCATACTGATGATTCGCTTAGTGCCTTAGACCGTTATCTTTATCTTGATTTAATTAAAGAACGTAGTTCGTTGACCATGAAACGTGATGTTGTCAATAAGGAGTTTTTGGTACTTGGTGAAGATATTGATACACCAAGGGGCCGAGAGTTGAGAGGAAGATTGGAGGATTTGAATCATGAAATCTTGAAAATAAATCAAGCGATTCAAGATTGCCAACCGTGGAAAGTCGCCTGTAGTCATCCTTATTCTTTGATTCTAGCTGGTAATATACTTTTAGCTGGTGGTCAGGATAGTGTTATTGCGGTTGCTACTGAGACTGGTAAGACGGTTTGGAATGCAGGCGTAAATGGTCGGGCATTAGAGATCGCTGTCTCCAATGGTCGAGTGGTTGTGAGTACTGATAAGGGTACGATTCATTGTTTTGGTGGGTAACTGAGTCTTACGGAACGCAAAAGTGAATTATAAAAGGTGTTATTTTATATGATAAGAAAATTATTATTTATTGTCTTTTCGTCTCTTTTCTTCAGTTTGATTTCGTTTGGAGCTGTGGATCGAGGATTGGTTGCACATTGGTTGGCTAACCAGATTGTCGGACAAGAGTTGCAAGACCAAATCGGCGAAAGTCATGCCCGAGTCAGAGGCAAGATAGAGACCCGTAAGTTCGGACAACTTGAAGGCTTATTGATTAACCGAGACCAGCATCGTGTTATTGTCCCTTATGATCGAGACCTGAAATCCTTGCCTCGTAAAACTATGACGGTCGAAGCTTGGGTTAACATTGAGAAGACAGTAGAGTGGGGAGGGATTGTAGGCGCCGTGAAAGACGATCGCGGTTGGCTACTTGGCACACGTCAATCCAGTTTTAGTTTTGGCGTCAATGGTAAGGATAGTAGCGGATTTACCCATGTGCGTGTTAGAGGTAGTTTAGAATGGGGCAAATGGTATCATGTTGTTGGGACTTATGATGGACAGGTAATACAGATTTATGTTGATGGCCATCTGGAGAATGGATCTGAGGCGCAAGTTGGTGAAATTAATTATGCACAACATGGCAATTATGTTATTGGAGCGTTTGAGAATTTCTATCCTCGATGTTGGGTTCATGAAATTCGGATTTATGACCGAGCGTTAGATAATTCAGAAATCATCCAACAATATGCCTCCAAAAGTCCACTTTTTCCACCAGTATTGTCTTTTGTTACTGTACCGCACTTGCGTCGAATCAACAATAAAACAGCCATCATTTCTTGGGAAACTGGAGTTCAAACGCCTTCAATTCTCTACATTGGTGATGATTTGCCATTAGCACATAAAGTTGCTGATTTAATTCCAAAAACGAATCACAATATTACACTTAATGATATCGAATCGAAGAAGATTTATCATTATCGTGTTGAAGTCGATGACCAATCTTCACGACTCTATGAGTTTGACTCCACGTTCGATTACTCCAAAGTTGAGATGGCAAATATTGTCTTGCCACCAAGGCAAGATAAGTATGCTAGGATGGCGGGGAAGATTGTCGAGGAGTGTGGGGTCAAGCAAGGCTACTGTCTGGTTCTAGGTGCGGATCAGGGCCAATTGGTACTTGAACTCGTTAAACGAACTGATTTACAGATTATCTGTGTTGATCCTGATTTGAAAAATATTGAGCAAGCACGCAAAACCCTAGATGTTGCTGGTGTCTATGGCATTCGGTCAAGTATACACCGTGCGTCGTTTAAAAAGTTATCCTATGTTGACTATTTTGCTAACTTGATTGTCGTAAGAGAGAGAAATGTACCAATTGAGGAGATTCTTCGGCTTCTCAGGCCTGCTGGAGGTATCGCGTATATTAGGGATGTTGTTGGATTACCTCGTCGGACTGAAGGCTTTAATATCTCACCGTCAAAATTAGAGGGCTGGCAGATTATCCGACGTGGGAGACTTCCTGGAAGTGGGGTCTGGAGTCACCAGTACGGGGATCCAGCCAACACGACTTGTAGCCAAGATCAGCATCCTCGTGATCCTATGAGAGTCCTCTGGTTTGGTCAGCCTGGTCCACGTACAATGGTTGATCGAGGTACTCATGTGTCGGCTCCTCTGTCCGTTAACGGTCGACTATATATTCAAGGGGATAGGCGCTTATTTGGTTTAGATGCTTATAATGGTACTATCTTATGGGCAGTTGATGTGCCGGATATGCGTCGTGCTAACATCCCACGTGATAGTGGTAATATGGTTGCGGATGGGGATCGACTGTATGTTGCTGTTAAAGATAAATGTTGGAAAATAAATGGAAATAGTGGGGAGATTGTTGCCCTCTTTGATCAGGTTACTCCAGATCATGAATGGGGATATGTTGCCTATGCTGAGAACCAGCTTTTTGGTAGTTCAGTTAAAAAGGGTGGGATCTATGTTGGGGCTGATGGTGAATGGTATGACAAGAGTAATGAAGAATCACAAAAAGTTGTCAGCGAGAATTTGTTCGCTGTGGATCCTGTAGAAGGTAATGAGATTTGGCGTTATGATGCTAGTGGCGCTAGAATCATAAATTCCACAATTACAATTGGTGGAGGACGAGTATATTTCGTTGAGAGTCGTAATCCCCAGCTTGTCGTACTTGGTTCAGGCCGTTTTGGACATGAGCTAGTTGAAGACCGTATTATGGTCGCGCTTGATGTTGGGACAGGGAGGAAGATTTGGGAAAAACCTTATGTTTTCCAAGAAGATAGCTGGGTCTTTTTCCTTAGTTATGCTGATGAAGTTCTGATTAGCCTCATTACGTCAAGTAAATATCATTTGTCTGCCTTTGATGCTAAAAATGGGGAACAAATCTGGAATCAAGAATACGGGTGGGGTCGAGATCATCACGGTGGGGCTATGTATCATCCGCTTATCGTTGGCAATGAGGTATACGCAGAGCCAAAGGTTTTTGATCTGAAAACAGGGAGGATTTTGTTAGAAAAAATGCCAGATCGAGGTGGGTGCAACACCATGTCAGCTTCTGCAACGGCGTTATTTTACCGGGATAGTTATCATGGTATGTGGGATCTTCAACAAAACAAACGGCATAAATGGACTGGTCTGCGGCCTGGTTGTTCACTGGGCACAATTTCGGCTGGTGGGATTGTTCTATCTCCAGAAAGTAGTGCCGGATGCTATTGTTCCTATCCAATTCAGACGTCGATTGCGTTTTTACCTGATTCCGTGAATTAGTAGAGTGAACTAAGTCATTAATAGATCTGCAATTGACAAAACCATTAGAACTAAACTGACCATCCCGTTTAAGGTGAAAAACGCCAGATTTACGCGCGATAGATCGTCTGGTTTGACAATTGCATGTTCGTAAATCAAAATTGCCATTACGATACCTACACCAGTTAGGTAAGTTGATCCGAGCTCGCTTGTTATACCGATGCTGATTAGGATGCAGACGGTAAGTATATGCATCCCAGATGAGATCCATAAAGACACTCGAATTCCAAGCTTGACGGGAATTGAATGTAACCCTTTTCGCTTGTCAAAATCGAAATCTTGGCAAGCGTATATGATGTCAAATCCTGCAGTCCAAAACATCACTGCCAAACCGAGCAGGATTGGCAAGATATCGAATTGGCCTTTAATTGCTATCCATGCCCCAATAGGTGAAATTGCCAGCGATATGCCAAGCCAAAAGTGTGAAAGCGAAGTGAAACGCTTTGTGTATGAATAAAGCATGGTAACAACTAGTGCTAGTGGTGATAAACGAAACGCAAGCGGATTCAGCTTAAAGGCTGCTAATACTAGTAGGCTAGCTGAAACTATAGTGAATATCCAAGTTTCCCATTTCTTAAGGTGACCGCTCGGGATTGCACGCATGGCTGTCCTTGGGTTGCTAGCATCAATGTCTGCGTCGGCAATCCGATTAAAGGACATGGCACAACTTCTAGCACCTACCATCGCTACGAGAATCCAGCTGATTTTTCCCAATTCGGGAATTCCTCTAGAGGCTAGGAACATACTCATTACCGCAAACGGCAGCGCAAAGATTGTATGCTCGAATTTGATCATTTTTAAGATGATTCGGGTTTTTCGTAGCATTATCAAGTTATTCGCTTTTGTTTGGGCGTGGATTGTTAATCCAATGATTAGTGGAATCAATACCACGGCAGATGACAGCGTTTTGGTTCCAACCATGATAAGTCTTTACTTCTGGCGGAGCAAAGCGCATGGTTAGTCCACATCGTCTGCGGTCAGATAGGTTGGGATCGGATCCATGCAATATTAAATCGGAGTGTAGTGAGATTTGACCTGCTTTCAACTCAACATAGACTGGGGTTCCACCATAATTTTCCGGTGAATCAACAGTTTGATTTAGCACATTTTGTTCTTCCAGAGTGCTGTGTTGGTAGTTGATCTGTCCATACAGATGTGATTCTGGGATAAACTTCATGGCTGAATTTTCAACATCTGTATCATCAATGGCGAGCCATACTGTGACTGTCTTACTAGGAGTCAAAGGCCAATATGATGCATCTTGGTGGAAACTGACGCGTTTGGAATCACCCGGTAATTTGCAGAAATAGTGTGTCCCCCAGCAGATGATATTTTCACCCAGTAAATCTTCAACATAGTCAAGAATTCTGCTGTCGACTATCAAGTCGTATATGTGAGGATCGTGACGATGCCAGCCGTTAATCGAGTATCCTCCCCTCTCGTTTTGGATTTCTGTTTCAATGATCTGATTGAAGTATTCACGGTGTGTTGAAATTTCGGTTTCAGAAAATACCTCAATCGGAAAAATATACCCTTTTTTGTTATAGCAGCGAATCTGTTTATTGTTAAGTGCCTTGGGTGTTTCATTGACGACCGGATCAAAGTTTAGGTCCCTTGGTAGATCGGGGTGGGCATCAGAGATTTCTTCCTGCATGATCGTTGTACTCGCGCTAGTTTTTAGTTTATGCCCAATATAATAATGTTAGTTGGCATTGTTCGTCAAAATTAACTGCGTTTCATGCGGATATAAATCTTGTTAGGCTCATAAATCAGTATGTTAGCGGTATGATGGTTTCGTTTTATCATCTCTGTGGAAAGTCTAAGGATTACATCTTGCTATTGGTTACGGTTCGTTTCATTAGGGCATTAAGAATGAATCAAGACAATTTGAAAGTTAAAACATCCCTAATAAGGGGCTACGGGTGATGTGTTAATGGATTTTAAATAAATGCATCTTTTATCATTGATAAAACGTTATGTTGATCATAGTGAAATCTTCATGATTGTTTTAACTAGGTTTGAAAATTATTCAGGTGTATTCGATTTAAAATTCTCAAAGAAAGGAGAATCCACTTGTGAAATCGACTCTCATTGGAATTGTTGTAGGTTTTCTGCTGTTAGGCATTGCAATACTATGGTCAATCGACTTCCAATTTGGTAGGTTTGTTTGGTTCTTTGATCTGAAAGCGCTTCTAATTGTTTTAGGTGGTATTGTATGCGCCACCTTCATCGCTTATCCTCACGCTAAAGTTTCGGGAGCTTTTGGGAGTTATGTGAAAGCGCTGAGTCGAAATGAGATTTCGCTAGAAGACTATATTCAGGAGATTGAGACACTCTCGGCTGGAGCAATAGAAGAGGACAGTCGGATTAATCCTGATGAAGCAGATGAAATTGGCGAAGCATTTCTCCGTGACGGTTTACGAATGGTTGTTAATAAGCATCCTGTTGATGAAGTTCAACGTTTAATGACAGAACGTATCAAGAATACTTATCACAATGATATGTTGGAAGCCAAAGTAATTCGTAGCATGGCCAAGATTGCTCCTGCTTTTGGTGTACTTGGTACATTGCTAGGACTTGTTATGATGATGCGAAGTTTGGACAGTAGTCACCCGGAGTTGATGACTTCACTGGGGACAGGTATGGGGACGGCATTGTTGAGTATTTTTTATGGAGTACTTCTCAGTAATTTTCTTTTTACACCTGTGGCGGTTAAAATTGAAAATCGTGCTGCTCAACGAGTTGTTTTGATGGAAATTATTATGGAAGGGATTATACTTCTTATTAACGAAGTACCGACCGGAATCATACGTGACAAACTTCAAGCTTTTCTCGCATTTAAATGAGAATGTTTCCTTTTACAATTTAGGGCGTAAGACATGCCGTTGGTGTTTATAGAACAATTGGAGATGGATGACAATTGGGATTGGTTTATCAACTTGAGTGGGGTCATCTCCATCTGTTGCTGTTTTTTCTTGATGTGGATAGTTTTACTTTCTGATCAAGTACAGCGGGATCCATTCGCTTCGGGTACTGATTTAATACCTCAGCCTTCGAATGGCGTGACTCAGGAAACCAAAGAAAGTATCAAGGCACTTCGTGCTATGCTTTATAATCTTAATGAGTCTGCTGATGGTAGTAGAAACGTTATTTTTAATAAGATACTGAGTGATGTTAATCTTCCATATCTAGAACCAGGTTTAGGTCAGCTTCAGGTTACATTTAATGAAGATGGTGGCAGAGAACTGTTTAAGCGTGGGAGTTCTAAGGTTGTGGATGGATTCAAGAAACAGTTATTGGATTTTGTTAGACACCTTATGATACCTGATCCAGCGCGAACAAAGCAAACTCAAGAGCAGTTCCGTATAAAACAGGTTGAGCGCATTAAAAGGATTGAGATCCAAGTTCATAGTGCTAGCGATTCTGGCAGTGATTCCACGGGGTCTTATTCTTCTAAGTGGGAACTTGATATAGCTCGTGCTAACGATGTCAAGCATGTTATGGAAGCATGGGGTATTCCCCCAGAGTTAAGGGGAAAAATTATTGTTTCTGGTTATGGTGATCAGTATCCTTTTGTTGATGAGGATATCCGTTATATCTTTGATTTTGATAGGGCAATTTTAGAGGCTATATATGATATAGAGTATGACTCGGCATTTCAAAGTGAAGATAGTCACAATAATATCGATCAGAAGAAATTGGAGACAGTTAGGAAGATTGAAGGTGCGTTTGAGAGGAAAGGTAATAGGTTGGATAAAGTCAGTAAGCTGATGGCAATTCGACCTGGGAAGTTGTGGATACTCATAGACCGTGGGCCAGTTGGTCGGAATGAAGAAGTGACCTATTTGCTGAAATCAGAGAATGCACAACTAAATGTTTATCGGAAGAGACGAGATCTTGAAAGGCAGGATATGCAAGGCAAAAATCGCCGGGTTGTTATTCTAGTTTCGATTGATGTGAATAATTCATTCTAATGTGGAGCAAATGATGGCCTTGAATCTAGTGGAAGAATTGGAGGAGGATGACGAAGCCAGTTGGGTTATCAGCCTAAACGGTTTAGTAGCTATTTTGATGTGTTTTATTTTGTTGTTGTTAGCATCATTTCTCGACCAGGTACAGTTTGACCCTTTTACTTTGCAAAGTGTTGTTTCCATGTGTCAACCTAACCACAGATTTAATTCGCATCCAGCCGAGAAGGAAAAATTGAAATCCCGTCGATGGATGATTAGGAAACTTGAGGAATACGCTGAAACTGAGCCGAATATGATATTCGAGAGAAAACTCAATAGTATAAATTTACCTCATTTAGGATCGGGGTTAGGTCAATTGCAAATTACGTTTACTGGCATTGCTGACAAGAAATTATTTGATGTAAGGCGTTCCGACTTGACTGAAGGGTTCAAGTCGCTACTGTCTAGTGTTGGGGGATATCTTGCTAGTCTTCGAAAGCAGATTGATCAAGTTAAGAGAATCGAAATTCAGGTGCATAGGAACAGTGATCCCTCTATTTCTCCCTCTAGATCAATATTCTCGGAGACTGCTAAATATGCATTTAAAGTTAAGCAATTCCTTGACAAAAACGAAGAATTTAAGAAATATCCTGACGATTATATTGAAAAGATTGATGGGCTACCTCATTTTGCCAAACCAAAGACACTATCTGATAAGATGATAATTTCTAGTTATGTAGATGTTGTTCCCAGAGATGAAACAAGGCAACAGATAAGTAGTCAGGTTGTGATTCTTGTTTCACTTGATGTTAAAATATAGTTAGTTGGCAACCGAAGACAGAATCTCAGCTACCATATCAATTTCTGCTTCCGAATTATAGAAGTGTGGTGATAGCCGAATTCCCCCTCCACGTATGGCACAAGAGACACCTGATTTATGGAATAATTCAAACAGCATTCGTGGTGCACATTTGTGACTTCGAAAAACTACAATTCCTGAACGCTCTAATTCATTGTCTATAGGGCTGAGAATGTCATAATCTTGATCACATAAATTCTTAATTAAGCGTTGTGTAAGATCAAGAATTCGGCGTTCAATGTTCAGAATTCCGATTTCCAATAGTAATGTAATTGCTGCCTTCAAACCGAATATGCCGACGGTGTTGTAGGATCCTTCTTCAAAGCGTTTCGCAGAGGGTTTTTGCGTTAGATTGTATTCGGAAAAAGTTAATTCATCTACCACACTGGCCCAACCAATGTTGGTGTTGGTTAGTTGATCGAGCTTGCTTTTCGAACAGTAGTATATAGCCGCACCCTCTGGTCCCAGTAGCCATTTATGTCCGTCGGCTGAGAGAAAGTCAATGTGTTGCTTTTTTACATCAACTTCAAAGGCCCCGAGTGTTTGAATAGCATCTACAAAAAACAGGATTCCGTTGTCTTGGCATATTTTCCCGATAGTGGCAATATCGTTTCGGTAACCTGACGCAAACTCAACATGGCTGATTGTGATAATCCGTGTGCGTGAATCGATTTTGGCTATAATATCTTCAACTGAGATGCGTTTATTGACTTCTTGAACTAGCCGAGTCTCAACCCCATATCGTTCTAAGTTCCACCATGGATATATGTTTGATGGGAATTCGACATTTGTTGTGATAACATTATCTCCTGCTTGCCAGTTGATACCATTGGCTGTGAGGATAATGCCTTGTGTGGTGTTCTTGACGAATGCGATCTCATCGGTATTAGCATTGATGAGTTTTGCAGCAGATTGGCGGCATGACTCTATTGTTTCGGTCCACATCTGGGAGTTTGTGTATCCGTTTTCTGTTGCTTCCTTTAAGAAGGCTTCCATGGCTGATTGGGTTTGTGTTGATAATGGCGAAACGCCTGCGTGGTTCAAGTAAATATATTTCTCTGTAACCGGAAAAAAATGACGCAGGCTATCCCAATCAAACATGCTTTTATCCTAATTTTTTTTATAAAAAATTGTAAGTGTTGGATGGAATTTTGGATTAGGATGTTCTCTCGAAGCAAATTTCACTTTTTCTGATCCGTCGCGCAGTGCAAACAGGTGTCCATAATTGTAGTCAGGATTTATCAGCCAAAACTGGAATGCTGATGTGATGAGATTTCCTTTCCAGATATATCTTTGTTCTGATCCCTCAATTTTTACCAGTGCATCAATGCGGTGAGATATATCTTCGGATCCGTTGTAGTCACTCGGATGGTCGCCGTCTATTTCTTTTAACATTGCTTGTGCTGGAGGTTTATTCCAGGTTAAACTTTGGTGTAGGCAACTATTAAAAGTGAGATCGTTTTTATCCGCCGAGGAAAATTTTTGTTTTCCTTCTTTCCAAGGTAGAAGAACACGTCGGGCAATAATTTGCTGAGGTGTCTTGGATTCAGGCTGTAGACAGTAAAGGCTGATTTCTACCGATACTATCTGTTTAGGATTCAAGATTTTGAGTTCCTCGAAGATTTCAAAAGTGTCGAAAGCTACAAAGAACATGCTTCCAATATCTGAACATACTAATGACGGTTTTCCTCCTGCACTATAATTTTTTAGCTGGTGTTTCATTTGGTCTTTAGGTAAGATAATAATTGAAGTATCTTGTGTAGCATTTAAAGTTATTTTTTCAGTTTTGTCTGTATTGGTAAGTGCATAGGCTGGTAAAAGCATTAAGTAAATGAACCAAACTCGAAAGTTAATCATTTTTCTGATCATTTTTTATGTCCGTAGTTATAAAAACTGCATTCAGTACATTACGTTCTTGGTGACCAGATGGACGGTTTGCCAGTTGGCCATCAACAATGAAAGTGCTTGAAGATCCACCATCGAGGTTAATTGCCTCCGTCGCACCGAACTCGACCAGGATTTCAGCCAGCCGATATAGCGAGAGCCCAGTGCTGTAATTTGGTTGGCGCCCATCAACAACGATCAAAAACAATTTTTCTTTATTGAATCCAAGAGCTGTTCGAGGTTCATAGCTCAGTACCAGTGATGGTGAGCGCTTGCCTGGAATGTGTGTCTTTGCGGCATTATGAAATTGAACGATTTTCGGGTGGATTCGACCGTTTTTGATCAATCGGAGTCGTCCACCAATAGCGTATTTAACGTTTTTCCATTTAGGTGGTTCGAACGAAATTTGTATTTTTCCGCTTTGTTCCTGCTTAAGTTGGCTGAATAGTTGTTTGTTTCTCTTGAATCTAAAGGAGAGAACCCCACCATTTGGAGGGATTAGATTGTTCCCTTTTTTACCAAAGTGTCGAATCTTGAAGGTGCTCTGGTAGTCGACGGTCACTGGCAATTTTAAGTTAGATAAGACAATCTCAAAACCGCGGTGATTTGTATGAGTCATATTGCCCATGCGCGGTGTGAAAAGAATGAGTTGATGCCCATCCTCACGCCGTTGGTTAATTGCATCAATTGATAGGGTTTGGTTACCCAGTTTTACTTGCGCTTTCATCTTCACATCATCAATCAAGAAAACTCCTGTTTTTGTAACGCCGAAACAAGATGTTGAATCAGTTGGTTGTGTAATCAACTCATAGTTCTGAATGTGCAGATTTTCAAGAACACCGCCATAGCCTCTCATATCACCTAAGATGCCGAACCCCCCATTAACCGCGACTAGTACTCTCCCTTCACCGTGTTGATTACGTTTTTTCGTGAGGAGTCGCACAGATTCCTTTCCGAGCACCTGATCATTTGCAACTGCTACTTCAAATGTGAGGTTCACTTCTTTCCTATCTACCTCAGCGATATATAACACACATTTTTCGTTGATCCAATTGTAACGATAGATGTGTAACCCACGATGAAGCCCCTGATACAACTCTGTTTTGGTATTGTTGGCAAAACAGAGTTTACAGGGGAGGAAAACCAAGTTAGTAATTACTAAGATATAGTAATATATTAGTCTGTAAGGTTTGTTTAATTGGTGCATTTTCTAAGAGTGTAGAGAAGAGATATGGTTGTGATGATAAACTGCCCATAAAGGGAGGCTCAATGCTTTCTCGTGTAGTTTATCTCATTTATGCTTTTTCTTTCTTAATGAATCCATTTCTTTTTCGTATTATTTCAACACCTGCGTGAGTAATTGGGGGTTCAATCGGCGGTGATAATTTTTTAACTGCAACTTGTATTTTAATGGCTGATGTTTGATCCAGAATTTGTGTGGCAATCGATTCTGCTAGTGCTTCGAAAAGGTGAAATGACTGTTTAGTTCCAATCTTCAGAACTATATCTACCATCTTTGTATAATCGATGGTTTTTGCTAACGCATCGTTTTTGCCTGCAGTGGATAGATCAAGGCTTAGCTCCAGATCGACCTCATATTTTTGGCCGATTTCCCGTTCTGCAGAGTGAACACCATGGTATCCGTGGAAATGAATTCCTTTGATTGTAATTTTATCCATTTTTATAGTGTAGTCTTGCTAGTAGATGCCTAAGAGCGTAGATGTAGGCTAGATTGGTTTGGGGGCATCGTATTCCAATTCGAAGTGGGATGCGTCTTGAAAGTTTAAACGCGGACATCAACTGACGGTCAAACTTCGAAAATTACCATCGTTTGCAAATTCAGTATTTATGTGGGATAATCTTGGCTTGTAACCTAGCCAAGATAGGTTGCCTTAATTTTAAAAGAAACTGATTTTTTACCAATCTTCGTCGAAGAAGGGTTGGCTTGGATAGCTATAGATATTTCCTTCGTAGTTTTTCAGGAGGATTTCCTCCTCATTAAACGACTCAATCGCATTTGGAGTGATTGCGATCTTACCACCACCATTAGGAGCATCAATGACATAGTGTGGTACGCCCAATCCAGAAATGTGACCGCGAAGGCCGCTAATGATCTCCAACCCTGTTTCAACCGAGGTGCGAAAATGATCGGTGCCATAGACGAGATCAGCTTGGTAAATATAATATGGTTTTACACGGATTAATAGTAGTTTCTTCATTAACTCTCGCATAATTTCAGGGTTATCGTTAACGCCTCGAAGCAATACGGTCTGGTTGCCGACTGGGATCCCAGAATCAACAAGCATCTCGCAAGCCTGTTTCGATTCCTCTGTTACCTCAATTGGGTGATTGAAGTGTGTGTTGATGTAAAATGGATGGTTTTTTCTGAGAATTTTGCATAGACCCGAAGTAATGCGTTGAGGCAAGGTTACAGGCACGCGCGAGCCAATTCGAATGATTTCAATGTGTTCGATCTCCCGTAGCTTGCTAATGATGTACTCAATTTTCTTGTCGGTTAGCATTAACGGATCTCCTCCTGAAATAATGACATCACGGATTTCAGGGTGTTTTCTGATGTACTCTAAGCCAATTTCAAAGTTTTGATCCGGAATTGAGTATGGATCACCAACTTTACGCTTACGTGTGCAAAAACGACAGTAGATTGGGCACATGTAGTTGACATAGAATAGAACACGATCCGGATAACGATGCGTAACGTTTGGTACTTCGCTATCGTGTTCTTCTGCTAGTGGGTCCTCAAAACCTGTAGAAATTAATTCTTTATTATCTGGGACGACCTGTTTCCAAATAGGATCATTTGGTTCTTCGATCAAACTCAGGTAGTATGGATTAATGCGGATTGGAAATTCCTTGTGAACACGTTGGAGCTCTTCAAGATTAGAACTTGGAAAAATTGAATGCAATTTTTCCGGTGTATTAATAGTGTCTCGAACTAGTTGTTTCCACTCTTCCATAAAAAATCGTGACCTTCATTTTTGAGTGCTGGGTTATTCAGTGTATACTTTTATTGATCAATTGGTTTCATAATTTTCTATTATGACTGTGATCATTTTGTCATTCTGACGGAGTTGCTCGACAATTTCGATTCCGGTGACGACACGCCCAAATGATGTATATTGACCATCAAGGTGTGGGGTATCTCCCAGACAGATATAGAATTGGCTGCCTGCCGAGTCAGGATTTTTTGATCTGGCCATTGAAACGACACCTTTTTCATGCTTGGGCATCAACTTGAGTAACTCTGGATCTTGAAACTCTCCGAAGATTTTCCATCCAGGTCCTCCAGTTCCATCTCCTTTGGGACAACCTCCTTGGATCACAAAACCGGGGACGTATCGATGGAACTTGAGGTTGTTGTAGAATTTTTGACCGACGAGTGTGGCGAAGTTTTCAACTGTTTTCGGAGCGACTTCCGGGTACAATTCTATTACAATATCACCTTTTTCGGTTTCTATCGTAACCGTTGGTTTAGGTTGTTGGCAACCAGTTAATAATAGGGAAAAAAGCAATATGTTGATGGAAGTTTGAACGTTATATGACATAATAACAGAAGTTTTTTTATATATGTTGTATGATTATGGAGGAACAATTATACCAACCCAGTTCAGGGTAGTCAAACCAAATAAAATGGGGATTACCTGCTAAGTCATTGACTTTTATTTGGACGTTTTGCTAAAATACGGGACTTCAAATAGGATCGCAAGTTTTCTTGTGTATAGGGTTTGTAGATACTATTTTAAAAAGTTTTAAGTTAAGGGATACTCAAAGTGTATAGTGCGATCATACTTGCTGCGGGACTTGGTCGGAAAGCTTGGCCTTATGGGGAATATCGTCAGAAGTGTACGATTCCTATTGCGAATGTGCCTATTGTTCGCCGGCTGGCGAAAAGTTTAATTGATATTGGGGTTAACCAAATTATTGTTGTCGTCGGTCATCATGCTCAGCAAGTTCGGGGAGCGGTAGCTGATTTGCCTGGTTTAGAATTCGTTACTCAAGATCCGGCTCAAGGCACTGCTATGTCGGCATTGAGTGCAACGGAAAAGGTTATCAATGAGCGTTATTTGGTTGTTTACGGTGATGTGGTAACTGCCGTGGAGAATTTTCGAAGCTTGGTTAAACGGTTTGAAGAGAGTGGTGTTGGTGCTGCAGCAATGTTGCAAAGCATTGGTCATGAGGACCCAAGTAATTGGATATGTGGTGGAATAGATGGTGATTTATTGACCGGTGTTGAAGGACATCCGCGTGGGGGAGCATATCGTCTTTGCGGTGTTTATGCGCTTAGGTCTGATATGACACGTTATTTATTGAGAAACCCTGGGATTGCAACACGTGTGCCGGTTGGTGGAATGCCGCCAACCGAGGCTGAAATCGGCAATTCGTTTCAAATAATGATAGATGATGGCCAGCAAGTACTGGCTGTTGAGACCAACCAGTTTTTTGTTGATGTTGATAAACCTTGGCATATTCTGGAAGCAAATCGATTGGTAATTGACTATTTGATGGATCAAGTTGAAGATCATCAAATTGATGGCAGTGCTTCGATTTCAGACGCGGCTGAAATTCAAGGTAAAGTTGTATTAGGCAAGAACTCAGTAATTGGCCCGCGAGTTGTAGTCAAAGACGGACTTATTGCTGGGGCGAACAACAATATCACCAACGGAGCCATATTAGGTGGGCGTGTCTTGGTTGGTGATCACTGTCGAATTAGTGACTATTGTGATATAGGAAGCAGTACTATTGGCAATCGTTGCGTCATCGGGCATGGTGCGGAAATGTCGGGTGTTATGTTTGATAAAGTTTATTTATACCATTATTGTGAAATGTCGGGTGTTTTTGGTACTGCTACTGATATTGGAGCTGCAACTGTCTGTGGTACGCTTAGATTTGATGATCGCGACACGGCCCACCAGATTAATGGTCGTTACGAAGTCCCTCCGGTTGGTGCGAATGCGACGTACATGGGGGATTATTGTCGAACTGGTGTTAACGCCATGATTATGCCCGGAACAAAAATAGGATCGTATAGTGTTGTTGGTCCTGGTGTTATTCTCAATGAGGATGTTCCTAGCAAAACGATGATCATGGCGAAACAGGAACTAGTCAAAAAAACGTGGGGACCAGAGAAGTATGGGTGGTAAAATGCCGATTAGGCCTAAGTTATGTATGATACTTTAAGGTTATGTTATAGATTGTCTAAAATAATAAGCAATATTAGCATTATTCTGTTTTATTTTTGTCTTAGAAGCTACGTTGCGGCAAAAATGCCATTGAAGTTTGAAGTGGAAAGGCACATACACAACTAGAGCTAGCTTCCGGTATCAAAACAAGTCCACCCGCTGGAATAATATTGAGCCAACATCCAGGGCGGCTGACGTGAGTGATTTTCTTGGAAAGTGAATTAGTATTGAGATCCATTATCGTAGGGTTGTTGTCTCGATAGAAAATGCAAGTTGATGAAGCGGTGATTGTTCCACATCCGGACCTGATAGGTATCATCCAGTTTGAAGCTTTGCCAGCAGGGTTCCACCTCTTTCCAGTGCGTAGGTCGTATGCTGTTGGTTCGGCGATTACAATATTTCCCACAATTGCAGGGTGATGTACCTGCTCTCCGTGGTCACCTCCAATACCTGATCGGCTATTTCGGTGATCGGCAGTCCACAAAAATGTTCCATCATTTCCATTCCAGGCATGAACTAAATACCATGTCTGATCATTTTTGTTTATTGATCCTACAGCTATTAGAGTGTCATTTGCGTAACTGAGATAGAGTGAGTGACGAAACGGTGTCAGTGTAAATGGTCGTTCCCATAGAAGATTTCCTGTTTTAGACTCGATGGCGACAAGGCTAGCATCTTGGTTTAGTAGATTCTCAGCTGTGACGCGACCAACTTTGTTGTTAGTAGCTTTGGGATTACGGCTTTGGAAAAAAAAGACTTTGCCATCACCAATGGTAATCGTTGTATTTGGAATTATGCCGTGATGGTATTGCCAAGTTAGGCGGTTATTCACAAGGTCGACAGCAAATAGTCCCTCACTTACAACAAGGGGTTGATCATCCTTATAGTGATCAACAATTGCTTTATAACTTTGTTCTGTGCGAGAGGCTGTAGTCTTTTGCACACTTCCAAACAGCATGTTATTTGTAACTGCAACATAGCCCCAATGTCGATTTGGCTTGCCGATAAGTTCTGGAATGGAGAATGCCGCATGGTTTTGACCTGTTTGGGCTGAAATTATCAAGCATTTTTCTTCAACAGCCACGTACAATCGATTTTTATCTGCTGCCATGTAACTGGTGTCGTATGGAATGGCGATGCGCAATGAATTGACTATTTGGCGATCCCAAAGTTCAGTTCCATTGTATCCGTCTACTGCTATAATCCGATCATTTCCTGGGATAAACAGTCGACCATAGCTGAACAGGGGAGGAGCAGTTCGAAGATGTCGGTCAATCATCCGGCGAGGACCAGGACGACCAAACCATTGGATAGACAGATTGTCATTTATGTGTTGGTCTGTACTACAGGCGGAACTACCCAAATCCGCGTATTGATGTGTCCACTCACCACTGTTTGGTAGTTGTCCTCTTTCTTGGATTTTCGTAGCACTATCGTGTAGTATCTGATATACAACGCCACCGCATGGTCGCAAGACACGATCAATTTCGGTCTTAAACTTACGATAAATTTGGTTCTCAAATTGCTGATTGTTAATGAGAACGATGTTTGCAAAATAATCGGTGAATGGTAGCTTATCCCCCACAATGTTTTGAATGCTGACATGAGTGCCATAGATACCTGTTGTTGCCAAATCCATGCGAGCTTTTCTTGTTTTTTTTGTGTTTGGGTCTATGGCCAGAACCTTTAAGTTAGAACGAGTGGCAATTTCGTAGGCAAGTTGGCCAGAATCTGTGCCAATAATTAAGCAAAATCCTTTAGTAATGCTGGTTTCACTCATAATTTGATTGACGATCCCAGTATATTTTGAGGTCTTGCTAAAAGGACTGGTCGTATTTGGATTCTTGCTATGGGCTTGTTGGTTAGCCGTGGATTTTTTAGCCGAAAAACAGTGTATTGCTCCTTGGTCTGTGCTGACTATTAGCTGGCGATTGGCAACAGTAAGTCCATAGGCTTTCCCTGACACTTTACCCGTCCATACGATTTGGCCACTCTTTGTTTCATAGGCAGCAACTTCTCCTTCTCCGCCAGCGAATAGTAAGTTGCCTGCTTTAATCAGTGAATATGGGTGTCCACAGGGTTTTTTCCATGATATACAACTATCGATTGCTAATTTGGTTTGTTCCAGATTTTGGGCAACGTTTTCAAGTTGATTTTGAATGGCTTTGGCTTGTTCTTGTTCCGAGTCTGATTTCATTCGTTGACGCAAGCTTTCCTGTTGATCTTGGAGTTGGCGTTGTCGTTTGCGTAAGCTGATTAGTTGGATGCGATCTAAGGCACTAATTTCTGTGTCAGTGTGAAGATAGGACATTTTTGGCGTAATAACCATGTGATTGCCACGAAATGTGGCGAGATGGTCACTCTTGTGAACATCTGAAACATGTAGACTTCCATCATTTCCTGGGCCTGAAATTATTTCATTATCCGTTAGTAGAGTATAGCTTCCTCCTGATGATTCAAAGGATTTGAGATAACGACCGTTTTGCTTGTCAAGTGCAAAGGGATTGGTACGGCCAGTTGGAACATAAAGCCGATTCCGTGAGGTTAGTAGATACCCTTGTGGTGAAAGTCCATTCAGTTTTTCTCTCCAGATAAGTTCCCCGTTTTCAGCATTCAACGCAATTGCAGAAACTCCCTGTGAGGGGAAGATGCCCGCACAGCAATACAAAATCCCATCGTCAATTACTACGCTTGTTCGTACCGGCTGTACTGATATCATGCGTCCATTACCAATAACTTGGCGATTGCTTACCGCAACTTGATATTTCCAGATTAAGTTTGCATTCTCAGCATCAAGGCAATAGACAAACCCATCATCACTGCCAAAATATATTTTCTTTTTGGAAACAGATGGAGCGAAACGGATAGGAGCGTTTGCGAAGAAACGCCATAAAACCTCCCCATCATTTGCGTTAAGACAATAAAGCTGGTCATCTGATGAAGAACCAAAAAATATTCGCTGATTAGTTGCTACAATATGAAATACTTGGTCATAAACAACACGCGGCTTGATTGATTTGAGTTGTTGCCAGTAACTTCCCCGTGCCGGCAGAGGCCAAGATGGTGTTGGCTTTTGAGCTAGATCATAACGCCATTGTTCAGTCATGTTCAGTTCTAGATTTTCATCGGTTACTCCGGATCTCTGGTTATTCTGAAGATAACTGGGCCAACCTAAAGCTGGCTTTTGTAATACTTCAGATGATTTTTTGTTTGCTATTTCCTTGTTGATATTTTTTCCCCAAGAGAGATGTGAGTTGAAAAGGATGAGTAAAAGTATTAGTCCGGTACAGGAAATTCTTGTTGCTAAGCTCATAAAACTTAACCTGTAATTTTTATGTTTTACTGACTTTACCTTGAATACTGTAAAAAAGTCAAATAGTCTTCTTAGATTATGTTAATTGATAGCTTCAAATGCCCGAGATGTTTGTTCTTGACAGTGTTTTTGACCAGTGCTATACTAGGCCATCTAACTGGAATTGGGAGAAATCGGATGGTTAAAAATAGTGTGTTCGGTATTGGGCTTATTTTTTCAGGTTTGCTTTTGGTCCTATCGAATGGCGTCATGGCAGGGAGTTGGGAGGTATTGCAAGAATACGATCGGGAACACGATTATTTTGCATTTTTCTTTGTTAGTGCAACTGATGGTTGGGTTGTCGGTGAATCGCCTTTTGAATTAGATAATAAAGGCTTTATCGGATATACAACTGATGCTGGAAAGACTTGGCAGACGTCGGATGCTACAGTACCAGCAAGATTACAGTCTGTTTACTTTTTTGACAGAAAAAACGGATGGGTTGTTGGGGATAAGGGACTGGTAATGAGTACTGTAGATGGCGGAAAAAGTTGGGATGTACAGACCAGTAAGGTCGAAATCAATGATATTGGTTTGTCTGATGTACATTTTTCTTCCAATCGGATTGGTTATGCTGTTGGAATGGGTGAAACGATTGTTAACACGACTAACGGAGGTGATACGTGGAAGATACTCCGTGGTGGTCAAGCAGCCGGTGGTGTAGGTGATGATGACACCAATGTTTTTAACGCAGTACAGTTTATTGATGATTCAATTGGTTGGGTTGTTGGTGCGAGTTTAAGTCCTTCTACTGGTGGGCAGAAAACCTTGATACAGAAAACTACGGATGCTGGAAAGAATTGGGTTGATTTGCCAGTTTCAGGTGAGGATATTTTGTCGGATGTCTTTTTTGTTGATGCTTCAAATGGTTGGGTGGTTGGAGAAAATGGCGTAATTTTGCGTACATCAAATGGTGGGGAGAGTTGGGAGCGTCAAAAGAGCAATTCCCCAGAAAAGCTTCGAAGTGTTGTCTTTATTAATGAAAATGTAGGTTGGGTGGTTGGTGGTGAGTTCGGTGTTAATGTTGTCTTGCAGACTGAAGATTCTGGTCAGACATGGGTTGACCAGAGCAGTGGGAAGTTATATGGTCAGGACATCGGGCACTTTGAAAGTGATGTTTGGATTACTGGTCAAAACGGTTTCGTGAAGAAGTATAGTAAATAGCACATTAGGTTGTATATGTTGAAGTTAGCTAAGCGGATGAATCGGTTGGGTACCGAATCTGCTTTTGAGGTTTTGGCCAAAGCAAAGGAGTTGGAAGCGCAAGGAAAAGACATCGTTCATTTGGAAATTGGTCAGCCGGACTTCAAAACGCCAGTTAACGTCTGTCAGGTTGCATTTCAGGCAATGAAAGATGGACAGACAGGTTATAGCCCTCCAGCAGGATTGCCCGCGTTTCGTGAGGTGGTTGCAGATTGGGTTTCAAGGACGAGACGCGTTTCGGTACAACCTGATCAGGTTTCTGTAACTCCCGGTGCGAAACCGATAATTTTTTTTGCTGTTCTTGCTTGTGCAGATGATGGTGATGAGGTTATTTATCCTGATCCTGGGTTTCCTATTTATGAATCGGTCATTAATTTTGCCGGGGCTAAACCGGTACCGCTACCGTTAAAAGAGTCAGTTGATTTTCGGTTTCGAATTGAAGATCTGGAGGCAATAGTTTCAGATCGAACTCGGTTGTTAATCATCAACTCGCCTCAAAATCCAACTGGAGGTGTCCTAACACGAAGTGATTTAGCAATGATTGCTGAACTGGCTATTAAGCACAATTTCTATGTGTTGAGTGACGAGATTTACTCACAATTGGTTTATGATGGTGATCATCAAAGTATTTTGTCAATCGATGGGATGCAGGATCGGACCATTCTTCTTGATGGTCACTCCAAATCATATGCCATGACAGGCTGGCGGCTTGGATATAGTGTTTCTACTAAACTGCTTGCTGATCAGTTTGCCAAGTTAATGGTCAACTCGAACTCATGCACGGCAACATTCACGCAAATTGCTGGGATTGAAGCAATGCAAAACTCGCAAGGCTTTGTTAACCAAATGCGGCTTGAGTTTAAAACTCGGCGGGATTTTCTGGTTAGAGGATTGAATGATATTGAAGGGATAAGTTGTATAATGCCTTCTGGTGCGTTTTATACTTTTCCTAATGTTACAGGTATCCCCATGACGTGTGCTGAATTCGCGGATTATCTGTTAACCGAAGCTGGGGTAGCTCTTCTGCCCGGTTCATCTTTTGGTATGTTTGGTGATGGGTATCTTCGGATGTCATATGCGAGTTCCATTGATAATATCCAAGAGGCACTCATTCGGATTGACAAGGCAGTCTCAGAGGTTTAGGAGCGATTAGAGCTAAATGTTTGGAAAGGCTATTGCCTGTGTACCTGCTAGTACAACAAACCTTGGGCCTGGTTTTGATGCTCTTGGTTTAGCCCTTAAACTTTACAGTACAATTGAGCTTGAAGAAATCGATTCTGGCGTTGAGATTGTTGTTCACGGTGTGGATCAAGATAAAATTCCTATGAGCACCGACAACATTGCGTTTGAGTCTGCGAACTATATATTTCAGAAAGCGGGTTATCAACCAAAAGGTATCAAACTAACAATTGCGAATGGCATTCCAGCAATCCGTGGTTTGGGTGGTAGTGGGACTGCAATACTTGGTGGTTTATTGTGTGCAAACGCAATTTGCGGAGACCCGTTTTCACCGGATCAGATTCTGGATTTTGCCATTGAACGGGAAGGACATCCAGACAACGTCACTGCGTCGCTTTTTGGTGGGTTGACAGTTTCCGTAGTTGACAAGAAAAACGTTAAGATGGTTAAACTAAGCCCTCCAGAAGATCTTCGCGTGGTTATTGCTATCCCCGATTACACATTATCAACTAAGAAGGCACGGGAAATTCTCCCACAGAATTTAGATCTTGAGTCTGCAATCTATAACGTGGGTAGATCCTCGCTTTTAGTGGCTGCTGTTGTTGCTGGTAAGCTTGATATGCTAAATGTTGCTATGCAGGATTTACTTCACCAACCATATCGTGCAAAATTGATTCCTGGATTTGAGGATGTGTGTAACTCTGCTGTGCAAGCTGGGGCGCTAAGTGTTGCCTTGAGCGGTGCGGGGCCAAGCGTTGCTGCGTATTGCACTGGTTTGGAAGATCAGGTTGCTAATGCTATGGTAGATTCTTTTACCGAAAATGGGTTGAAAGCAGAAGCCAAGATTCTAGAAATTGATTCGGCAGGCGCAACAGTGTCACTACACATGCAAAATTCGTATTAAAATGTCAGACTGGTATAAACAGAATATTCCCTATATCCTTCGTGAATTGGTTACTGATCTTGAGCGCGGTTTGAGTAAGGAAGAAGCAAAACTAAGAATTGATCAGTATGGTGAAAACTTAATAGATCGGCCAAAACAGTTCCTGCTGATTCGCAATTTCTTTGCTCAATTTCGCAATCTTACTGTTTTTTCTTTGCTGGTGATGGTTGCAGTTTTTGTCGTTTTCAAGGATTCTGATCAATTTAGAAAATCACTCCAATTGGATTCTTCCAATGATGCTGTTACTGTCGCTATTGCAATTGGTGGGATTCTTGTGTTTCAAATTCTGTGGCGGTTTATAGAAGAGGTGAGGTTGGCATCACGGATTGAAGCTATTTGTGATCGGTGTGAAGTGAGTGTTTCTGTCATTCGAGACGGTAATGAAACTAGAATCCCACCAACAGCAGTTGTTCCTGGCGATATACTGATTCTGATTGAAGGGGACTATATTTCTGCTGATGCACGCCTGGTGGATGCAGATAATCTGGTTGTAGATGAGAGTTATCTGTTTGGTCGAGCGGCTTTATCCGAAAAAATATCCAGTGATCTTCAAAATCAAACACTACGTCTTGAAGATTGGACTAACATGGTTTTTGGTGGTACGTATGTAATAAGTGGACAAGGCTATGCCATAGCAGTTGCTACTGGAGAGCAACTAGCTATTAATGATTCAAATCATAAAATACCACGTGAAATTGAGATGGAATCCGAAGCTGAAACTGAGGTTGCTGGTTATTATAAACAGTTTCGAAATTTCGGCGTGGTTTTAGCCATAGTTCTTCTCGGAATTTTAATGTTTCAGCACCCTGTAGGATGGGCAATGTATCTTCTTGTTGCTGCTGCTTTGATAATTGCTTCTATTCCGGAAGGGATTAGCTTAACTACCCGGCGTATCATGGGTGGTAATGTTTACGATATTTCGGAAAAAAGTGTTTTGGTTCGTGAACCGTGGAGGTTGGAGCGGTTAAGTTGTATGGATTCAGTATGTGTCAATGACGTTGGGATTTCGGGCAATCAGAATTTTACTCTGTCTTCTGTGTTCGTTGATGGTCAGTTTGTTGATCGAACAATGTGGGAAGGTTGGATCCAGAATTCGTTACAACGGTCGGCTTCGTCAATCGCTGTTCAAAACCAAGTTACTCAACCTGTCTACTATGATCTGCAACATGTGCCAACTTTCCCTTGGCTATTGCTTATGGCAAGTTTGTGCGTTGAAAGTAATCAGAATTACCAAAGCGAATCTAGTGAGCCTCATATTGATAGTTCGTTGTCAAACCTTGTTGAGCAAATTGGTTTGAGCCGCTACAAATCGTCTTTTGCAAATCATCAGAGGATTCCCATGGGTGCGGAAGGCCAGTTTCAGTCATTCCTTTTTACTCAAGAAGACCATAGTTTTCTCCAAGTGGCGTTTGGTGACACAGAGTCAATACTACGTGCGTCAACGCATGTGGAAGTTCATGGCAATCAGAATGTTTTTACTAAAGATGATAAGGAGGCTCTTCGGGAAGTTATCGAATCGTTGGCGGCAAATAGTACAATTGTTATCTCTGTCGCTCGCAAAAATTTTGTTGATCAACCTTTACAGGATGAATTACAGAGTGGTTTAACTTATATTGGACTCATTATTTTTAACTCAATTGAAGATACCGAATTAAAACAATCAGTCAAATCTTGCTTGGATTCAGGGTTCAAAGTGGTGACTATGATGGATTGGGATCTTGAGAAATCCATTGAGTTTGGGATTGGCCTCGGCTTGATACAAGACCGACAATCGGCCATTTCAAGAGAGGAATTAAGCGGATTGGACGACAAGGACTTTGAATCGTTGGCCGATTTGTTGCTTGTGTATTCGCAACCAACTTCCGATCAAAAATTGAACGTTGTGAGAACTCTGAAACGGCGAGGGAATTCTATTGGGTTTTGGGGGGCTTCAGCGGATGATCTACAGGCAATGCGCCTTGCTGGCGTGAGTTTCGCAGCAGTTGATCAGTCAGATCAAATAACACAACATAATGCGGGGTGTCTAATATTAAAGGGTGGGTTCAACGCTATTCTTGATCTTGTGCTTCATGCCCGAAGTGCCTATGAGAATTTAAGGGGATCCGTTCGGTGGGTTCTTTCCTGCTCAATTGCTCAGATGATTACGTTACTAATCGGTTTTGGAATATATTTGTACGATAGCAGCCTTAAAACGCCCTTGTTATTAGATGTTCGACAAATTGTATGGATTCAATTAGTCATTGGCATTGTGTCTTCAATTGGTTTAGGTAAGGAACTGAAAACTGGCAATTTACAATACAATAGACCTCAACGGGTTCCACCTTTCTTGCCACCTGAACAGTCATGGGATATTTTAATGCGTGGCGTGATAATTGCTTTGATGACAAATGTTGCTTTTGTCGTGTCTTTCAAAACAACTCTAAGTTTGCAACTTTCACAAACTGTTGCTTGCACAACCCTTGTTTTAACCCTGTTAGCTTCTAGTACTCAATGTCATCGTGAACAGTGGGAATCGTTCAAGAATCGTCTTTCAAATCCTCGTTGGCTGGCAGTCACAGGTTTTTGCATTATCTTGCAACTTGCGTTTATTTACCTTCCGTTTATGCAAGACGTTTTTAAAACAGAGAGTTTGATGGAACTTAAGCAGTGGCTGGGGATCGGTTTCCTATCTGCGATAATGACTGTTCTTCCACTAAACTTAAGCTATCGTCCCCGAACCTCACTTACCTATTGATTTGATAGCATGCTTATAATCTGCCTTTTCGTCTATATCTTGTAATATCCGATCTGAGTTTACCTGTACATGGAAAATATCATCAGCGTGCATTTGCAATATTGATCGTACTCCTCCACTATATTGGTCGAGTTCCAGAATCTCTTCAGTGTATCGCCGATCGAAAATGGCAGGATGACCTCGCTGGTTGTTAAATTTTGGAATAGTGATACCATAGTTGTTTCCGTGGTGGGCGGCAATTACAATATCAATTAAATCGGGCGTAATAAGCGGTTGGTCTACTAATGTAATCGCGAATGCAACCGACGATTTTGGAAGTGAGCGGATACCGCACTGCGCGGAGCTGAGCATTCCGTCATGGTAATCGGGATTGAAAGTAATTTGGATGGGTTTGGATTTGATTGTCGATCGAATGAGATCTGCTTGGTGGCCGATGACAACAATTACCCTGTCTAGTTTTGACTGCAAAAGGTTATCGATCACAGTTTCAATTATGGTGCTGTTACCGAAAGGTAAAAGTTGTTTGGGCGTGCCCATTCGAGTTGATAGGCCCGCAGCAAGCAGAATTCCTGTAATTGTTTCTTCCATATTGATCTGATTATGTTGGAAATGATTAAAGTTAGAGGGGTAATCTTGCTTTAAGGTACCACGGCGATGTTGGGTTTGCTATGAACATCGTCCATATGTGCGAACACGTGATTTGAGCATTTTGCCAACATATTTTTTTAGTTGTCGTTCCAATTGATGTTTTCAATAGGTTTCAGGGACTTCACACACCTAAAACCGAAATAGCGATCTGCGTCGGATGGCGCCCGGTAGTTTCGGTTGGCTACGCGGAGGTCGTTTTCGTCACCATGCCACGAACCTCCTCGAATGATACGAAAAGTTCTGATTTGATTCATTCTCTGAATGACATCTTGTATGTTTCCATCCGCGAATGGGTTTTTTCTTGATAATCGAATATAAAAGCTTTGGTCATATCCATCTAGGCACCATTCAGCCACGTTTCCAGAGGTATCATGCAACCCATAATTATTAGGCGGATACGATCCAACCTCTGCTGTCTTTCCGATTTGGCGTTTATAATTTGCGTGTTTTGAATTGATATTATTTCCCCATGGGTAGCGCTGATTAGTTAAACCACCGCGAGCCGCATATTCCCACTCCGCTTCAGTAGGTAATCTTTTTTCTTCCCATTTGGCGTATGCCATGGCATCATGCCAGGTGATATGCAAAATGGGGTGTTGATCAGTCGGTGAATACTGGCGTATTTTTGTCCAATTCGGTTTCAGATGGTTCGTTTCTGATAGGAAATTCTTGTATTTGCTAACTGTCACTTCATGGGTATCCATATAAAATGCATCAATGAAAACGCTTTTAACTGGTTGCTCGTCTTTATCACCTTCTTTAAAAGGATCCCCTATATAGCATTCTCCGGCGGGTATGTATTGCATGTTTTCTGGTGCTTTTACCGATATTTCAGTGGGCAACTGGTTTTCCAATGAGTTAATCTGATTTTCAAGGTTATCAATGACCAGATCCTGATCTTTGATAATTTCAATTAGTGCGGGTACATTTTCTTTTTCTAAAGTGCTAATTCGTGCTCTTAGTTGTCCGATCTCTTCTCTTTGAGTTACGATTCCATTTTCTGTTAGCTTAATTTGGTTTATTAAAGATTCGACGTTTGCTCCCATCTTTTGGATTTGCGTTTGTTGCACCAAAATTTTGTCTATCAATTCATCAATGCGCTCTTCCTGATCATTATTACACCCCATTTGTAACACGATGCTGGCAATAGCAACAGTGAGTGAAAATGTACTAATTGGGATATGACTTAATTCCATATTATCTCATTGTTAATGTGTATTATTTTAGCATCCTCAGAAAGGGGTTTTCTGCTGAGAACCCTTTCATCTTATATTGTAACGTGCATCCTGAAATGTCTCTGATATTCAGCACTCAATTGCTAATATAAGTTGGTCTCGAGCCTAGCTCATTCGTCAGCCTATATGGCATATTTTCACTAGACTTATTTAGTTTATTGAGTGGTTAGTATATAACAGCACGATAAAGAAATTTTTCGAAGTCTGTCTCTGTATAAAGCCAGTCAAAGATTATAATAAATCAAATTTATTTTATATTACCTTGATAGAAAATTCAATGTTTAGTACGTAGCGGATAAAATTGTAATGAAATAAATGGTTAAAGATTAATTGTGCAACTATCTTAGACCAAGGCGTTAAAAAGTAGCTTGAACGTTCCATGAGTTTGGGCTCGATGTTGGGGGCGAAAGCCGAAAAGGATAACTCTCCCTTCCCCATATTGGACTGAGATTAAAGCGGCTTTCTCTGCCAGTAGTTCCTCTCCATTAAGCCAACCACTTTGCAACAGATTCTTCTTTGGGTACTCGATGACGATTTCGTACCTGTGGTTAAATCGGGAAGGTAGAATCTCAAACGCTGGGCTATCCCAAGCGAAGATCAATCCCTCAGTGGGCATACCATAACCGAGTTGGTGACTGACATCGATGTGTGCCTTTAAAGTCGATCCTGGGCAGAAGAACTCGTTGGCTGATTTTCCTTGTAGTAGATTTTTGACTTTCAAGTCAAGTTTTTCGATGGCAAACCCGCATGCATGGTTGAGCGTAACTAAAGTTCCTCCATGTAGAACAAATTGTTTAATCGCTTTTACACCTTCTTTACCGATACCACTGCGATATTCCGGTGGAATGCCCTCATCTTTGGAATGATCTTCTTCGTCTGGGCCAACGATCATGGATGTGGAATCGTTAGGTAAGATTATAACGTCTAGATTTTGTTGCAGATTTCCAGCTTTAATTTCTTGATCTTTTAATGCTTGGTAAGGGAAGCCAAACTGTTCTAGGACTAACCGTGTCCAGCCTTCATCCATGTTCCCACCACGGAATCTACGATACATGCCAATACGCAGTTGCTTGGCAGGATGTTGTGGTACTGGTATGTATTGTTTCAGACTGTGAAGATGTACATCGAAGTCCTGAGCGGCGATTTTAAGCAGATCGACAGGCTGAGCTGCAATTTTAAACGTACCTGGTGGAAAGGGTTTACCATTAACTTCAATTGCTTGTTTGTAACGCATGACACTAATATCTTGTTTGAGTAATTGGTTAATACAACGAAAACTATCGTTGAGTCTACTGTCCAAGATGTAGCCGATTTCTGATTGATCAACCAGCTGACCCGTGGTGTTTTCGGATTTTGTGATTAGTGTGAAGATGGAGTTGTTCCGTTTCAGATCTGCAGAAGTTTCTACTTCAACGCCCATGAATTCGGCTATAGTATCGGTTGCTGTATCATAAGGTCGATCAGGCATTTTATCCATTTTTCGTGTCCGCACATCATCTGGGAAGATGGTACGATCCAGCAACGTTTTGATCACTCCTATTTTAGGCTGGTCCAAGAAAAGGGCATAGGTTTTACTCGGGTAGGTTCTTCCATCAGATATGAATTCCTTTGAGGCTTGATGCATCTCGATGCCTTGCCCCAGCAATTTGTCAATAAGTTTGGTAACGGTCAGTGAATCGTGTTGTGTGTGGCGGATTAAATAAGTAGATGATTCGTTTTCTCCACCACGTTCGATTTGTCGTTTAGCTTTAAGGTAAGCGTTCCAGAGAATAGTATCTTTATGTCTAGCTGCCAGATCGAGCAAGCCCAAAGCCGAGAGTTTTTGTTGGTCAACTATGTGGCGGAGTCTCCACCATCCACCCTGCCACGGATGAGGGAAATTGGTTTGTGATTTGTAATGAGGAAATCCCCTAAGTATTCCTCCTTGTCCTTTTAATTGGCTAGGATGAATATATAGAGGGGTTGCCAAGTTTGTATGTGCAGATTCTGTTAATAGGCTGGCAATGTTATGGTAATTTCCAAGCCAGTGAAACCCGAGATGGCTCCAAGCTGGAAAGAGCGCTGCATTCAGCACACCAGTAATGCCTGCTTCCTCCAGTTTATAGGCCATGTGTGCGCCGTACCAATTAATTTCTCTCCAAATCAGTGGGTCAGCATGTGGATGCATGGGTTCGCAGTAGGGGGCAACGTACAAGCGTGCACCGTAACTCCCCATTTCATGGTGGTCTTGGAAAACCTGTGGATGCCACTCAAGAAACAGAGTTTGGGCAACGTATGTTGATTCTATTAGATTGGTCATGAAAGCATCTCTATTATTGTCGTGTCCGGCATATTTGTGGTATAACCACGGAAGTTCACAACCTTCGTATTCGGTGTCAAGATATTGATTGTACCAATCAGCTACCATGATTTGCCCATCTGGATTTAGGCAGGGAAATGACAAGAAGATCGTATTATCGAGAATACGTTTGGTCTCCTCGTCTGAAGCTGTTATCAGATTGTAAGCCAATTCTGGGGCCATCTGTGAGCTACCAATTTCGGAAGCATGAAGTCCCATAGATTGGCAAATGATTACCTTACCTTCATTTGCTAAACGAGAGATCTCTGTTTCAGAACGTCCGCGTGGGTCGCTAATTTTGGCGTTTAAATCCTGTAAATGTTGGAGATTATCTAGATTTTTGGGTGATGAGACAATTACTAGCAAAAATGGATTACCTTCGGTGGAAGGGCCCATCTCAATTACTTGCAGCTTTTGACTCTCCTGGTGTAACAACTGAAAGTAATCGACAATCTGATTCCAATGTGCAATCTTTCGGTCAGTTCCAAGTTGGAAACCAAAAAACTCTTGAGGCGATGTGATATGTTGAGCCATGATAGATCCTTAGTTTGTAATCGTTTGATTTGGCGTAGACGGAGTACGAGCATGGTACAGAAAAAACTGTTTTTTTTATCCTTGGCTAGCCGGACAAAGTCAATTTTTTACCTTAGTTAAGATCGATTTCCTTGCCTATTTAGTGAATATTTTAATAACTTCCCCCATGGGCTTCTTTGCTGTGCTACGATAGTTTTATCAATAGTACTAATTCTACCATCATAATCATTAATAGAAAATATGAACAAATGGATTGAATTAATCTAGAGCAAACTATGTGAAATCGCACAGAAGATGAAAATTGGAAATTAAGGATAAATTTGAGGGTGGAATAGCCAAAATTAACTACTTTAAAATAGTTAAAAATTGATAGCGTTTGACGTGCTTGTTCCATTGGAAGATGATGTTCAGCCTGAGGATGAGGAATTAGATTTAAATGAGTATATGACTGATGATAATTCTATTGATACTACTTAGATGGGAACCTGAAAGATAAAGGTTGAGTATGCGTCTTTTGTCTACTGTTTGAGTGTGCTTAGAAATTAGCAGTTTGTACTTGTATGGTTGGAGAAATCGATAAACTGCAATTATGCTGTTTATTGGAAGGTTGTTGATGGTTTGTAGATCGCATGTTTCGATGGGCATGGTAGATGTAAATAACTTAATGTTATCTACTATTTCTTCTGTAGTTTTGTCTTTGTCCAGCAGTTTTTAATGCAAACATACAATTAAGATCTTTATCCTAATGTTGTTATTCAATAATCTTGGAGTCCCATTCCTGACACAGAGTTTCGGTTGTCAAGTTGCTTGAAGGGGAAAGTATTAGTCGTTTGGGTAAATGCGTATTTAGAACGTAATTTGTATGTTGAGAGCGACCATCACGGTCGATGTTGGTCAGTGAATGAAGATGTCGCTGTGAAATTGAAGATGCGAACTAGAAGTGTGCTGTTTTTTAAAATACACTATGTGTTATTGGGCCAAACCTGACAGAAACGTGTTGGGTTAGACTAACATACCATTTTATACGGTTGCTTTAGGCGTATTTTAAGTCGGCGATGTTAAGGATTATTTAGTAAGGGACCTAACTCTATGGTGAAGTGGGTAAAGTCCGTGGTTCTATTCTCAATGGGTCATGTTATACTTGCTGGCCAAGTATAATACGGTTGTGATTTGGAGCAGGTTTTATCTCAGGAAATCATGTGGTTAACGTCAGATTAAGTTTCTTGAAAACTATTGTGTTGGAGATGATAGGTGATGGCAGACCAGCTGGAAAACTCAATCCCCATTTTAGAGCGCTTCCGTTTAGATAACCGAGTTGCACTGGTCACCGGAGGTGGTCAGGGAATAGGTCGGGCCTTTGCCCACGCTTTGGGGGAAGCTGGTGCTATGGTGGCAGTAGTGGATATGGTTGCCGACAGAGCGGAGACTGTGGCTGACGAGCTAGCGACTAAAGGTGTTGAGGTGATGGCGGTGACCGCAGATATCACAAAGGCCGATCAAGTGAAACGAATGGTGAAGACAATCTTGGATTGTTGGGGAATCCTGACTATCTCTGTTAATAACGCTGGAATCGCTGGTTGGTTTGACAGTGAGACTATGCCAGAGGCAGAGTGGAACAGAATGTTAGATGTTAACCTAAAAGGAGTCTTTTTGTGTGCACAAGCTGAAGGTCAGGTAATGCTAAAAACAGGTTACGGTAAAATTATTAATACTGCATCTATGTCGGCTCACATTGCTAATATGCCTCAAAACCAGGCGGCTTATAATGCTTCCAAGGCCGGTGTTTTACATCTAACACGTAGTTTGGCCGCAGAATGGGCTTCACGCGGTGTTCGGGTTAACAGTATCAGTCCAGGATACATGCGCACTGAGCTTGTAAATCAGTTTATTCAGCAGCCGGTTGGTCGTGACAAACTTCCCCATTGGCTAGAAAGAACCCCAATGGGGCGTTTGGGGGAAGTTACCGATTTACAGGGGGCTGTGGTTTATCTGGCCTCGGAGGTTTCAGATTTTATGACTGGACACGATGTCGTGATTGATGGTGGATATTGTACTTGGTGAACAAATTTTCACCGAATACATAAATTAATTTTCATGTGATGGATTTGAAAAAAACTGGAAACAGATCGTGGCTTCTTATTCATTTCAGTCCGCTGAGCGGTTACTGATCACCTCACACTAGATAACTCTGGTAAGCAGTGAATTTACAGGATATCTTTCATGTTTTGGATGAAATTGTTGGGTGGGTCGAAAGGCAGATGAATTGGTTGACGAATTAATCCGCTTTGATAAATTCCAAGTAGCAGGTTGAATTCGGCCAGTGACTGTTTTAGGTTGGTCGGATGTACCTTATTTTCGTCTTCAAGCCAATCGAACATTGCTTCTGTCAAACCGACCTGCGCGACTGCATTCTCCTCTCCATAATTCAAATTCCCACTTTGGTATCCGTTTTTATGTGTGAATTTCTCCCAACTCTCGAAACGCCAATGGACGAATCCTTCTGTCCCAAAAATGCAGACGCGTTTGTGACGGTTGTTAGAGGTCTCTGGTAAGACACGAATTGCCATCTCTGGACCAAAAGCTACGGAAGCCTGCACTCCGTTAGCATATTCAATTCGTGCAGTGGCATTATCAGGTGAAGGCTGGTCGGAATTAAGTTGACTACCTCCAGAAACCTGTCCCATTACTTTCACTGGTTGTGAGTTATCGATGTATGAGGAAACAAGTTGTAAAGTATGTGGGGCTTGATCAACAGGTGGGTTACGCGAACTGGCCTCGATCAGTTTGATTTCTCCGATTTTTCCTTGAGTGACATCTCGTTTGAGTTCCAAGTTTTTGGGATGGAAATGGAGTTGAGTGTTGACAGCGAATTTTGTTTCGGTTCTGTTAGCCAAATCATGGATTTGTCGCCAATCTTCTCCCATTACTGCAATTGGTTTTTCGATGATTACCCCTGGTACTTTATGTTCGGAAGCAATGTTCATTAATGGGTAACGGATGAACTGCATTGTGCCCCGCAGGATTGGTGCAGTAACAATGTGGAGGAGGTCGGGTTTCTCCTTTTCGAGCATTTCGTGTATATCAGTATAACGTTGGTTAATATCAAACATATCACCGAATTCGTGTAACCGTTCTTCACTCATGTCACATATTGATGCTAGTTTGCCAACTGTGATGTCTTGATATGCTTTGGCATGTGCACGTGCACGACCACGGCAACCCAGGATTGCGGATTTAAACATCCAAATCTCCTTCAGATTAAAAAAGATAATCTTAATCTTAAACCATAATCGCAGTCGCGTCAATATTCAGTATGCTATCGAATTTTTTTAGATTAAGATGACTCTACCAACTTATGATTTCACAATCTCAATTAATGATGGTTTATTTAAGTCCAATGCCTTTTCCAATGTCGGTCGAAAATTGGATGGATCATCTACCCTAAGCCCAATTGCACCAAATGACTCGGCAAACTTGACGAAATCTGGATTGACCAAATTAATGCCTAAGGTCGCACCAAACTGCTTGATCTGTCCACCTTCGATAGAGGTCAGTTTATTATCGTTGACTACAATAATGACAATCGGTAGATTGTATTTGACCGCGGTAGCTAGATCGGGACTGGTCATTAGGAAACCTCCGTCTCCAGCAATCGCCACCACCTTTCGATTTGGATATGCAACTTGTGCTCCTATAGCAGCCGGCAAGGCGATTCCCATGCTAACCGAAATCGGCGAATAAATGAATGTGCCGGCATGGTATACCCAAAAATGGGGCAAAGTCGAATAACCATCGATGTGGACGTCAACGGCTAATATGGCGTCCCTAGGCATAGCAGCACGTAGATCTTCGACCAATCGAGGTCGTTCATTTGCTTCGAACTGTTGACGCAGTTGAGCCGTCTGGCCACCCCATCCATCTTGACGTAGTTGACCTTGAAATGCCTGATTCAATTGTTGTAAGCAGATTTGGATGTTGGCACAGATGCCAACTTGGGCTGGGTACTCTTTGCTAATTTCAGTTGGATCTGCATCAATTTGAAGAAGGGGTTGTTTGAATTTCATTGTCCAATTGCCTGTTTCTCTGTAGACAAACCGGGTACCGATCGCGATTACTAGATCTGAATACTCAATGGCTTCCCGAGTAATCGAACTCCGAAATATTCCCAGCGAGTGTGGTGAATCTTCGGGGATGCATCCTTTTCCCATAGCTGTCATGGCTACGGGGGCATTGAGGTATTCGGCTAATTTTACCAACTCGGTTGTAGCACGACTATGATTGACGCCGCTGCCAGCTAGAATAAAAGGGCGTTTGGATTTTTGGATTAGGTCTAAGGCTTGTCCCAAGTCCATGGAGTTAGCGGCAGGATGTAGGCCGTTGTTTCGAGCAGGGATTGGTAAATTAACTTCGGTCGTCAGTGCATCTGTTGCCAGTTCAATAAGCGCAGGTTTGGGTCGGCCTGAACGCATTGCGCCGAAGGTACGATTTACCGCTTCTGGGATTTGATCTACAGTTTTTACTATCTCAATATGCTTGGTGATTGGAGATAAGAATGTTTGTTGATCAAGCCCGTGAAAACTTTTGCTGGGGGATTTTTGCGCTAGATGCGACGAGTTTTGCCCAGTCACTAGTAGCACTGGCGAATTGGCAGTATAGGCTTCTCCCAACCCAGTTGAGGCATTTGTACTGCCAGGGCCTGGAATGGTTAAGCAGACACCAACATCGCCCGTTGATCTAGCATATCCATCGGCCATAAAGGCGGCACCACCTTCGTGACGAACTACATAGTGACTAATCTGTTCACGGTTTTTGTAAAGTGATTCGTAAACAGGGTTCAGATGCCCTCCCGGCATGCCGAAGATGTCAGTTACTCCTTGAGCTTTTAAACATTCAACGAAAATTTCTCCACCCGTCATGGGTATTTTCCTTTCTTTCAATTCAACCTTGATTTGAAATCTGGTGTTTAATCAATCAAATTTTTCCATTTGGACATAAAAGGGTAAGCAGGCAAATCGTCTTGTTCTTTTTAGGTTCTTCATTTCTTGTAGGGTCTTTCAGAATCTACAACTGTATTATTCTCCGCTCAGTTAAGTCCCCAGATTGGAGATCAGGAAAGTGGAATTTTTCAACCAGTAGATTAAAGGTTTGACGTTTTTACGAAACCTTAGGCTTTTTGTGGTTGAGAAAATTAGGCCATTGGCAACTCCATCGAGATGATTGATGGGTTAGTGACTTTTGGTAGATAATGCAATACCCATTGGATGTATACGATTGAAATTATTGGTTGGCTCTTCATTATCATATGGTCACCAGCTTGAATCCCGGCTTTTTGAGCTAATGGGTTGGATAGTGTGGATTCAACCAGATTGTCTTGGTCAACGTTGGTTTTGAACCCGACGGTTTCCAAGCAATGGGTCGCCCCATCGCGATTGCCGATCGAGCGTGCCGGTCATAGGCAGTTTCATTTGGATAGAGTTGTATGGGCTATTGTCTGATACATAGTCAAACAATCACCATATTTTGAAGGTAGATTTTACAATGCCCGTTTGTCCCTTCGGCGAGATACTAGTATCGGTGATTATAACGAGAAAATTACTGTTTCTTTGTTATAAGGGATCCTGTTTTCGGGATTTATACAGTGCAATTGGCCTCAATCATTCCTATAGGACCGATACTGTATGCCATTATCGGTCTCTCGAATTGGCAGACTAGATTCTGTGCTTTGTGTTTGACATTTTTAAAGAATATGTTGGGATATATTCGTAGTCTAACACGTGCATTTTAATTTGGCAAATGAGTGTTGGTACGTAAGAATGTCTAAGAAGACCGCTATGTTTGGTCGTTAATTTGTCATACAGTAAAAAGAAGGTTTGACGGTGTCTCGGAACTATGATAGGTTAGCATGGCATCATAAGAGCTTTACGGGAGATTAGAAACAGAATGCGTGTAGCAATAGGGCAATTTAGTGAGTTGACAGATGAGAGATTAACCTTTGCTGAACAACTGGGAGTATCAGGAGTGCAACTCAATACACCGGCAATTTCTGGTGAAAGAGGATATTGGGAGTATTCCGATCTGAAATCTCTCAAGGATAAAACGGAAGATCGTGGTTTACGTTTGGAAGCATTAGAAAACGTTCCTATCCATTTTTATGACAAAGCTATGCTAGGTTTGCCCGGTTGTGATCAGCAGATTGAGAATTATCAGACAACAATTGCCAATATGGGTAAAGCTGGTATTCCAATTCTGGGTTACCATTGGATGCCTAATGGAGTTTGGCGAACTCCTTCGGTTAGTGGGCGTGGTGGAGCAACAGTTACCTCGTTTGATGCAGATTTGATTGATGTACAGCCGTTGACGGCTGGAACTAGGACACTCGATATTTTGGAAGGGGTTACAATTAGTCGTTCAGAGATGTGGGATAATTATATTCGTTTCATGGAAGCGGTTGTCCCTGTTGCTGAAGAATCAGGTGTCAAATTGGCATTACATCCGGACGACCCTCCTGTTCCTATGCTTGGTGGTGTTGCCCGGTTGTTTTATGAGCCCGAGGGGTTTCAACGGGCATTGGACGTTGTGCCGAGTCCAAACAGCGGCCTCGATTTTTGTATGGGGTGTTTCTCCGAAATGGGGCCTGGAGTGGTTGAATCCATCCGTCACTTTGGTAGCATAGATAAAATTTTTTATGTCCATTTTCGGGATGTGCAGGGACATGTTCCATGTTTTCAGGAGTGCTTTATCGGTGAAGGTAATGTTGATGTTATTGATGCTATGCGGACACTGAAAGAAGTTGGGTTTTCTGGCTTCATAATCGACGATCATGTTCCAACTATGGTTAGTGACTCGAATTATTCCGGTCGTGCGCACGCAACCGGTTATATTACTGCTTTAGTGGATGCAGTGATGAAATTGTGTTAGTTATGGCCTGTTGATTTCTTGAATCGATTGAAAATGAAAATTGGGTTCTGCCGATTGCCGGTTTTCTTGGAATCATGATTTTGGTCGTCTTGGGTTTGATCTTTTTTCAATTATCATGCTCCTCACCATATGTTGTATGTAAATTAATTGTTGAGGACTGGTTTCTCTATTAAGAATGGAGACCTGACAATTGACTAGATCATGAATGGTATGTTACCAATTATGTCATGTCATTTTCTTTCTTTTATGTTTTTACTTTTTGTGGCCTACTTGGGTTGTGATTCTCAGTTACTCATTTAAAAAGTAGTGGTGTCAGAAGTAGAGAGACTGCAGGAAAATGAAGTGGTAACCCCAATTCCAATTCTAATTCGCCGCTCTTTTAATCTGGATCTGTTCTATAAAAAATATCTTTCAGCCAAATGAAATTAATACCCGAAGTGAGCTGAAGAAGTATGATCCCGAGTTGGCAAAATTGATTTCAAAATGGTTTGTGGATGACGATTGGCGCTTTAAGTATCCTAGACTGTAAGCTAAAAGATGGATAAAGAAAAGTGAGCCGGAATAATATAATTGTCGTTGGAACCGGGGATTATTACGTTCGAGTACTTTCTCGTGTGCTCAGTCAGTTGGAAGAGGAAAATTTTGCTAATGTCGTTGCAACAGTTGATATTACAGAAAGGCGCAGATCGGAATATTTAACTGATGTGGAACATCGGGTCAGGACAGGTGGACGGCTATTGAGTTCATTATTGTCAGATTTCTCTGAATTAAACCCGATTGTGTTCTTGGGACATGCTAACCCATTTCACACTCCAGATGCAATAGATCTAGTAAAAAACGGTTATCGTGTCATCATCCAGAAACCATACTGTATCAATCATATACAATTTTCTGATCTCTTATTAGAAGTACAGAACAGCGCATCGGCAATCTGCATGTTAGAATCCTGTCAGACGTGGAATGCTGTACTGTTGGCGTTTTTAGCTGGAAAAATAAAAGAATGTGTTTTCAGTTCGACGAGAGATTTTGGTGACTTGTGTTGCGATACGCATGAAAATCCACTTTGGTTTTGGGGCAAAATTGAAGAATTGATTGGGGCTCCCAGGTATGTCCAGTCGAATATCCTCGAAGGATCAGCGGAGTTTGGAAGATTGGATCACCGTGGAAGTCACTTGATAGATTTGGAAGAGGGAGGTGGAATGATTCAGGATTTGGGGTTACATGCAATAGCACCACTCTTAACACTGGAGAGTTATTTAGGACAAGTTGTAGACAGCAATTTTGATGGAACTGTTAGAATCGCTAGGTGTCAAGAGTATCTTGATATGGTCGGGAGTCATTTCCAGATACCCAAGGAGCGGATAGGCGAAACCTATGCAGAGATTCGATTTACAACGCAGATCGGTATTCCCATCACGGTGTTAGTTGGGAAATATGTGCTAGGGAGGAACGAAAGAAATATAGTAATTGTAGGAGATCATGGGATTTTAAATTTTGACATGACTCGTATGACGGCTTCAGTGATTACAAACTATGCTTCGACTCAACATCTTTTAAGACTTCAGAGTTTGCCACCAGTTCAGTATCCGACGATCAAGGATGCGGTTAATGAGCTTATGGATAACAGTGTATTGACTTTTAATGTTTCCGCTAATAATTTAAGAACTCAAGAATTCATTCTGAATATCTTGAAGTCAATTCGTTATGATCAGGAAATACCGGTTTATTCTCAGTATGCGAAACTGGTGCAGATAAATAAAGGGTTTGGTTCCCCTGTAACCTCGATGAGGCTGTAAAGAGAGTTGAAGATGAAACCAATAACAAAAAATTCTAGCTTGGCTCTCTGTTTCATCTCTCGTCTCGTTGTTGGGCTGGTTTCTTTAGCTGGAGAGGTTAAGATGGAATTTGATTCTTCTCAACTTAGACCCCAAACTGAAGAAGGTCGTCGTGGTAGGGAGCGCACCATTTAAATGGTTGTGGTTAAAAGGGCTTTCGGAGTAGAACTCGGTTTTCAATGGCCAGTGGTGAAACCTCTATTTGCCAGTTGAGTTGTGTCCGTGATTGGGATGTCTGTGTCTTGTTATAATTCTTGGCTGCAATCCGAGCGTCGACTGCACTGACAATATGGTTAAACATGACCAACCCAAGGAAGACCTTTGCGCGTTCAAATTTATCGTTGGCGTTGTTTCTGAGATCATATGCAGTTTGCCGTTGCTTGGATGGAGGACCATTATTGCCTTGCCTTTTTGTCTCATCTTTGTAGGTTTCTAGATCTTCCCAGTACCATAACCCAACTCTTTCAAGGGTTGTCAATTGTTGTAAATCAAGTCTTTGTAGCTGTTCGAGAATTTGTGTTTTATTAAGCCTATCAATTGAACGATATTGTTCCTCTATCTTTACTGTGTCGGCGTTATAGATATTTCGCCAATTTGAGAATTCTGTGGAGTGCTCAAAGTCTTCCACAGGATCCCATTTGTCAAAGGCACAGGGAATTTCGATACGTTTGCCAGAGGTACTGTGGACAAAAGAGAAGGATTCTAGGTTTCCACCGCAGCCGCCGTCGAAACGAACATGTTTTCGGACCTGATCACGGTAGTGATCACGATCACTTTTTGCGTTGCTGTGAATTATATAATAGCTAGTTAGTAAGGCCACCTCAGCGACGATCATCCCATAGCCTCGTTTTGCTTTACTATAAATCTGACCGTAACCTGGAATAAGCAGTGAGTATAAAAACGCAAGATTTGGGTTTCTGGGTATTTCCGGTTCTATATTTTGCGGCTGAGCAAACAATACTGGTTTCTGATTTTTGACTGCACTGACTAGAGAGGATGATGATTGGTTTAGAAGATGACCATAAAGATTGGGTTCAGCGAACGTTCTTAAAGAAATATTGATTGACAACACTATAGCAACCCAGGTAATGTGCTTCATCCAGATTCCTTTCCGTTAAAAGATAAATTTCAACGCGACAACATTTAAACGTTTGTTATATGGTCCTCCACCAGGGATTTGAGCGTAGTCGAGTTGCCCAAAATAGACACGAAAACCCAGTCCATAGGTTAAGTGGTCGGAAAATCCAGGTAGATTAATCCCCGGCTCCTTTTTGTAGCCAGCACGGAGGAAAATCAGTTTGCTAAGTGAATATTCAATGCCAAAGTTCTTGTGTAAATGTCTCCACTCTAAGGCGTGTAGGCCAACACCACGTTCAGACATCAACTGGCTTCGTGTCATGCCAGGATTTTGATCAAGAAATGCTGTGACACCTTTTTCATCGTCTTCTCTCAGTTTATCAATTTCTGCTGTTAGATCAGCTACAAATTGTAGTTTATGGTATCCAGTGTTAAGTAATGTTATCGCTGTTCCTGACCTGAAAACGCGAGGGAGAGGATCACTTTGGTTTTCATCTTTAAACTTAATTCGGGTTCCCCAATTTTGTATTGCTGCCGCGACACGAATTGGAAATGGAGTGCGTGGAAAATCGTATTGTATGCCAAAGTCGATGGCATAGGCACGTCCACCATATTGTGCGAGTCTCTGGCGTATGATTTTTCCGCTAATACCCGCGGCCAGCCCCGCTGAGAGTTGATCAGCATAAGATAGTGCTAGTGCCCAATTTGTACCAAGGTTTTCTTCACGTAGTACTTCAGGTGAGTCTGTGGTTACCTGAATCGTTCCTTGACCCTGGACTTGAAGGCTGATACCAATTGTTCCGGTATCTTCAATATGGGAGGCTCCTGCAAAGAGTGCGTAGTACAAACCTTCACTTGCATCCCCAAAAAGTTCTTTGTAGTCGGTATAAGAGAGAATTGTTTGTGTTTCCTGCAATCCACTCAATCCACTTGGATTCCAAAATGTACTGGTTACATCCCCTTCAATAGCAGAAAATGCATCACCGAGCGAAGCTGCGCGGGTACCACCTCCTAAATTTAGAATTTGTGCTCCTGTTCGACCTGCGCCAGCGAAGGCAACTGTGCTTGTTAACGGACTAATAACCAAGGAAATAATTAAGAGGATAAGTTTCTTTTGTTGCCTCATTCTTTGGATCTCCGTATAATTTTCTAAGCATATTGTTGGAATCCAATTGCCGACTGCTCAAAACGTCTTTGGTTTTCATAAGGTTTACATTTGATTGATATTGTTTGTGTCAAACGTAATGGGTATATAGGTTTCGAGAAAAACTTCAACAATCTAAGTATCACGAAATTATCCTGAATTATTGTTAAATCTTTCTACTGATTGCTTTTGGTGTATGGGTATTGGGTAGGCAGTAGCTGTTTCGTCGTTGTTTATACATATGACAGTTGAAACTGAATTGAGGTTGTATGAAAAAAGGTCTTCTTCTTAGCGCCCTCTCCGGGATATTACTTGTTTTAGGTAATGCGGGGATTGGTTGGTTCCCACTGGTATGGATTGCTATTGTCCCTTTGCTTATAGCTGTTAAAGGTGCTGAAACAATCAAATCGGTGTTCCTCTTTGGTTATCTGAGTGGCTCTATACATTTCCTTGGGACAATATACTGGATTGCTTTGCTGTATCCGTATGCAAATACAGGTTGGTTTGCCAGTGATGTTTTTGTAACCATTTTTCTTTATTTGCTTCTGTCTTTGTATCTTGCAATTTATCCTGCTCTTTTTTCGGTGGTGTTGAAGAAACTGAATTGGTCGACTTCGCTCATGATATTTGTTTCAGCGACTGTTTGGACAGCATGTGAATGGATTGCAAGTTGGTTGATGACCGGATTCCCATGGGGTAGTCTAGGTTATACGCAGTGGAAAAATCTGCCTGTAATTCAAATATCGTCAATATTTGGTGTTCATGGTGTAAGTTTCGTGATTGTTTTGTTTAATGCAACAGTAGCAGAACTTATCTTTGTTAGGGCAAGATTTCGTGCGCAGATTAAGCATGTTGCAATACCATTAGCGATTGTATTTGTTGTATTTGTTTTTGGAGTTTTGGCTATGCGTCCAGTTGAGCTTTCAAATGTCTCAAAAGTCAAGGTTGGTATTGTGCCCGGTAATATCCGTCAGATTGATAAGTGGAAACACAAAAATTTCGATGTTATCTTTCGTAAATATCTGAATTTGATGAAGGTAGTGAGCGACAAGCATCCTGATTTGAGCTTCATTGCTCTGCCCGAAACAGCTATTCCTAAGGCTATCTTTTACAATCAGGAGAATGTGTATCAAATGGTGTTGAAACAACTTCTGAAAGATCAACAACTTAATTTGTTGGCTGGTACACCTCACTATACTGAGGGTAAGGCCTACAATAGTGTGTTTTTGCTGAATCCGGACGGCGATCGGACAGGTGCATATTCTAAGATGCACCTCGTCCCTTTTGGAGAATATACTCCGATAGCTAGTTTTTTCCCAGATCTAATTCAGGAATCTGGCTGGGAGGCAGGTAAATCGTATGATATTTTCCCAATTCCTTCGGCGTTAGACCTAAAAATGGGCGTGGCCATTTGTTATGAATCATCGTTTCCTAATCTCGTTCGTCAATTTGTTAAGAGAGGTGCAGTCATGATAGGTATTTTAACCAACGATGCATGGTTCAAAGGGACGTCAGCGCCTATTCAGCATCTTTCAATGGCACCCTTTCGTGCTGTAGAGAACCGTGTGCCCGTTTTTCGTTGCGCTAATGGCGGGATTTCATGTATAATTGACGGATTTGGCCGAGTCGGAGAAATGCAGATATTACCTGAGGATCAGGATGGTTTTCTAATAAATAGCATTACGCTAACAAATGCTAAAAAGAGAACAATCTATACTCGCTATGGTGATTGGTTTCCAATTACCTGTTTTGTGATAAGTCTTGGCTTAATTGGGATTCTATTATATCGGTACAGTATAGTAGCAGGGAAAGATCTGGTTGATGACTCTGCTGACAATAGTTGATGAGTCGCTACGTGCTTTATTGGGCGAAATGTTGTTGCCCCAAGTTGGTAAAGTTTTCACTGCGACTGATGTCGGCGAAATTCAGCGTATCCTGATTGAAAGGGAGTCTCCTTCCATTGTTTTGTTTGATCTTAACCGACACGCCGAGCTAGTAGAGATTTGTCGAGAAGGTCGTCAGGAAAAAATAGGTTTTCCTTTGTATATGTTGGCTTTGGTGAGTGACGATCAGTTAGGTGATTTCATGTTTATGGAAGGGATTGATGATTATCTGAGAATACCTGTTTGTGAGTATCAATTAGGGGTTCGTCTGAGAGTTGCGACAAGGATTCTTGACCTTGAGATGGAATTAACGAATACCCAAAAAGAGCTTCGGTACACAGCCTGTCGCGATCCAATGACGGGCCTCCTCAATCACAACGAAATTATTGATGTGTTACAACGAAGACTTGATCTTCCTGAGACTAGAGGGCACTCTGTAAGTATTGTTATGATGGATCTTGATAGTTTTAAGCATACGAATGATACTTATGGTCATCTTTCTGGAGACAATGTTCTTTGCCAAACTTCACAGAAGTTGCTGGATCTCACTAGGCCTGTTGATTCCGTTGGACGTTATGGTGGCGATGAATTTCTGATTGTGTTGAACAATTGCAATTCTGAGGATGCGTTCCAGTTGGCCGAGCGTATCAGGACTGCGGTGGAAGAAGATTTGCCAGCAGTTCTAGATGACGAAGTGAATATTACAGTGAGTGTTGGCATAGCTACGGCGTGTCAGGGGGATAGCAATGCGTTAGATCTCATTGGCAAAGCGGATACGGCGCTTTATGAAGCTAAGAAGGATGGAGGAAACAAGGTGAGGGTTGCTGAAGAAAAGCCATCAGCGAATTTAAAACTTGTGGGAGAAGGTGAAAATGCTGGCAGACTTACGGACTGAAATTGAAATTACTTCGAGTCGTTTAATTGAAATACGAGGTTATCTTTGACTTAGATAAAAAAGGAGAAGATTTGGAGCAGCTTGAGAAGCAGTCTGCAGATCCCGATTTTTGGAATGATTCTCAAGTTGCTCAAAGAGTGACGCAGCAAATCTCACGATTGCAAGATGAGGTTGAAGGATACAATGAAATAGGTGGTCTCCTTGAGGATCTGCAAGTCTTAATTGAATTGGCGATCGAAGAAGGTGAAGAAAGTTTAGCTGAGGAAATCGAAGGCAATTTACGACAAGTTACTGATCAGATTAACCAGCTTGAACTGAAGATTATGCTCGCTGGTGAGCATGATCATAGTAATGCGATTATCAATATTCGTCCGGGTGCTGGTGGAACAGAATCTCAGGATTGGGCACGTATGCTGATGCGGATGTATTTGCGTTGGTGTGAACGGCAAAACTACAAAACAGAGACGCTTGAATTAACTCCCGCTGAAGAGGCGGGAATTAAGAGCGTCACCATTCTTGTGAGTGGAGATCCCGCCTTTGGGTACCTTCAAGCTGAAGCAGGCATTCACCGACTTGTTCGGATCTCACCTTTTGACTTTAATAATCGCCGTCATACTTCTTTTGCTTCGCTTTCCGTCACTCCTGAAATTGATGATGACATTGGGGTGGAAATCAACCCAGGTGATATACGGATTGATTTTTATCGTGCAGGAGGTGCTGGCGGGCAACATGTTAATACTACCGATTCTGCTGTTCGTATCACACATGAACCGACTGGTATTGTTGCGCAATGCCAAAATGAAAGGTCCCAACATAAGAATCGTGAGTTGGCAATGAAAGTGCTGAGATCTCGACTTTACGAACATTATCAAGCAGAACAGCGCAGAGAAATGGAGAAGCTTCAAGGTGTTCGACCGGACATAAATTTTGGAAGCCAGATTAGATCTTATGTTATGCATCCATACCGATTAGTTAAAGATGCCCGAACCGAGATTGAAACAGGAAATGTTGATGCTGTCTTAGATGGGGATCTTAATACATTTATTGAAGCTTATCTTAAACTTAAACAGAAAAACTAGGGTTAAAAAGGGACTTTTAATTGGAAGATATTAGTGATGTGATGCGGCAGCGCCAAGCGAAAACTGATGAGCTTTCTCAACTTGGTGTGGAACTATATCCGCATAAATATTCTCCTGATCATACCTCAGCTGGAATTCTCGAGAAATTTTCTGATGTGGGAAATGAACCGGATGAAACGCAATCCGTTGTTATTTCTGGCCGTATTATGACGCGTCGGGATCACGGTAATAGCGGTTTTGCACACCTCCAGGATAGTCGAGGGCAAATTCAAATTTATGTGCGGAAGAATAATGTTGGAACCGATACATACGAGATCTACAAGAAGCTTGATATTGGTGATTTTATTGGTGTCTGTGGTAGCGTTTTTCAAACTCGAACCGGAGAGATTACAGTTTCTGCTCGTGACGTAGTACTCTTGTCAAAATCATGCCGGCCGCTTCCTGAAAAATTCCATGGTTTGCAAGACAAGGAAACGCGTTATCGCCAGCGATACGCCGATTTGATAATGAATCAGGAAGTTAAGGAAGTTTTTATCAACCGGTCGAGGATTATTCAAACAATGCGTGATTTTCTGAACAATTTGGACTATCTTGAGGTTGAAACGCCTATCCTTCAACCAATCTATGGTGGTGCAAACGCTCGGCCATTTATTACGCATCACAATGTACTTGATATTCCACTTTTTCTACGAATAGCTAATGAATTGTATCTGAAGCGATTAATTGTTGGCGGTTTAGATAGGGTTTACGAGTTTGCTAAAGATTTTCGCAACGAAGGTATGGATCGTGATCATAATCCTGAGTTTACTATGATTGAACTTTATCAGGCTTACGCCGACTATAGAGATATGATGAATTTAACGGAAAACATGATTTCCCATACTGTTAAGACTGTCTTTGATAAGGTTGAGATTGGTTGTCAAGGAACGCTGATTTCATATGCTCCTCCATGGAAACGTATGACTATGATTGATTCTCTAAATGAAATAGCGGGGATCGATATTGAGGGAAAAAGCGATCTTGAATTTGTTAATATTCTTAAGGAATCGGGCGAAGATGTCGAGGAAAATACACCGCGTGGGAATTTAATCGCCGATTTGTTTGAGACTCTGGTCGAACCTAAATTGATCCAGCCTACTTTTATCGTTGATTATCCAATTGAAGTATCGCCGTTAGCCAAGAAAAAACGCGACAATGAGCAGTTTGTCGAACGGTTTGAACTTTTTATTAATGGTATGGAGGTTGGTAACGCTTTTAGCGAATTAAATGATCCAATTGATCAACGGAAGCGATTTATTGAACAAGCCAACAAGCGGGAGTTAGGAGATGAAGAAGCGTTTATGATGGATGAAGACTATCTCCGTGCACTGGAGTACGGTATGCCACCTACAGGTGGGTTGGGTATCGGTATTGATCGTTTAACGATGCTTTTGACTGATCAAAGTTCGATTCGTGATGTGATCCTTTTTCCGCAGATGAGACCAGAGCGTTAATGGGTTTAACTGGGATTTTATCTTCATTTGAATGGTTGGTTTCCTCTAGGTACCTGAGATCAAGACGCAAGCAGTCTTTTATCTCGATTATTAGTCTGATTTCGGTTGGCGGTGTTGCTATTGGTGTTGCCACAGTTATTTTGGTTATATCAGTGATGAACGGTTTTGAACAGAGTTTGAAAGATAAGTTCCTCGTTAACCAAGCACATGTTAATGTGAGGTCGCCAAGGGGATATTTCAGTAATTACCAGGAACAGATTGATAGAATTGAGGGAATTGAAGGTGTTGTTGCAGTTTCTCCGGCAATCTATAGCCAACTGGCAATTCAGCCAAAGAGATCGAAACGAATTGAAGGTACGATTTATATTAAAGGCATTGATCCTATTCTAGAAGACGACGTGACCGGATTTTCAGGATTTGTGGATGGGTCTTTCGATTTTTATGGTTCTGCTCTTCTTGAGGAAGTACGCCGCCGAAGCTCTCAACGTGAGACAGTTAAGGGTGGTATTGTCTTAGGTTCTAGTGTAGCTAGTCGGCTTGATATCAACAAAGGTGAAGTTTTGCGCCTTATTTCTAAGATGGAACCTAATCCAGCCAACCCGAGCACTTTTTTTGCTGATGTAAGTAATTTTGTGGTTATTGGTCTCTACGAATCTGGAATGTTCGCTTACGACAATGCGTTTGGCTTCATCTCACTTGAGATGGCACAAGATCTTTACAACCAGGAAAATCATATAAATTTGGTTCAGGTACGGACAGATTCTCCAGAGATTGCAGGTGCAGTAGCCAGTAAAATTCGTCGAGAGATACAATTTTCCAATACAGGGCTTTATTCTGTTCCAAGAACCAGTACCTGGGTGGAGTCACACGCGGCTCTTTTTGAAGCTATCCAGTTGGAAAAATTAGTTACGGTTATTATTGAAGCCTTGATCATTCTTGTTGCCTCTTTTAATATTGCTAGCACATTGATTATGATGGTAATGGAAAAAACGCGTGAAATTGGTATTCTTAGATCAATTGGTTCCTCGAAGATAAAAATTCTGATTATATTTATTTTGCAAGGTTGCATTATTGGTTTTCTTGGTATTGTTTTGGGTAGTGTTCTTGGTGTTGGAGTCTGTCTCTTGCTCGCCTTGGAAGTTGTTCGTCCTTCACGATGGTTTGCTTTGTTGATTTTTGTTCCTATTTTTTTACAGGTTGCAATTGGGCTTCATCGGACAATGCGTAGATCTATTAGCTTAAAGTTAGTCGTTAGCTCGTTCTGGTTAGGGATAATAGCTTTTGTTCTTTACTGTCTTGTGCAGCCGATTCAGATTAACAGTGAGGTTTACCAGCTTAATCTGTTAGCGGTTAAAATTGACTGGTTCTTTGTGGGAATTATCAATTTCTTCTCTTTCTTTATTTGTTTGTTAGCAACGCTTTATCCCGCGTGGCAGGCATCAAAATTGAATCCGGTTGAGGCTTTACGCTATGAGTAATCTTATTCGTGTAAAGGATCTATATAAAACGTATGTCGATGCTACTTCCGATGATATCACGACTCAGGTAGAAGTCTTGAAGGGAGTTGATGTAGAAGTCAGGCAAGGAGAAGTTCTTGCCATTCTTGGTAAGTCAGGTGTTGGTAAAAGTACGCTTTTGCATCTGATTGGTGGATTGGATCGACCAACTAGTGGTAGTGTTTTTTTCGAAGATCGAAACATCCACGCGTATAATGATCGGCAACTGGATCGGTTTCGAAATTTAGAAATTGGGTTTATCTTTCAGTTTCACCATCTATTACCTGAGTTCACGGCACTTGAAAATATTGCAATCGGTGGGTTGATTGCAAAAAAGAATGTTTCGGAGACTTATGGCTCCGCTGGTGAGATTCTAGATTATGTTGATTTAGCCGACCGGTCCAATCATTATCCAAGTGAACTTTCAGGGGGGGAACGTCAACGAATTGCTATTGGTCGTGCGTTGATTAATCAACCGAAAGTGATTTTGGCAGATGAGCCTACTGGCAATTTGGATCGGAAAACGAGCGATGATATCTTAGATCTATTGTGGGATCTCAATGAGCGTTTAAACCGAACACTGATTCTGGTAACGCATGATCATGGTTTGGCACAGAGGGCAGATCGGATGGTGCATATCGTTGATGGTAAGATAGCGAACCAAAATCAAATTGTCGAGGCATAGAAATAAATTGCGTATATATAAGGGAACTCCTAATCTATGATGGTCTATATTGATGGTCAGTTTTTAGCTAAGAGCGATGCTAAGATTTCAGTTTTTGATCACGGTTTGCTTTATGGTGATGGTGTGTTTGAAGGGATTAGGTCATACAATGGCCGTGTATTCAAACTAGATGAACATCTCAAGAGATTGTATGAATCAGCTAAAGCGATATTGTTGAACATTTCTATCTCTGTTGAAGAAATGGAAGCCGCCGTACTGGCGACACTTCGCGAAAATAATCTTCGTGATGCGTATATTCGTCTAATTGTTACACGTGGTGAAGGAGATCTAGGACTTGATCCTGATAAATGCCTCAAACCTTCGACTATCATCATCGCTGACGCTATTACGCTTTATCCATCGGAATTCTATGACAATGGGCTTGAAATTGTTACCGTTGCGGCAACACGGAATTACGCCGAAGCGGTGAATCCTCGTATCAAATCGCTTAATTATCTTAACAATATTCTGGCCAAAATTGAAGGTAAATTGGCTGGTGTCGTTGAAGCGCTCATGCTTAATACAGCGGGCCAAGTGGTTGAGTGTACTGGCGATAATGTGTTTTTTGTCAAAGACAATATCATTGTAACTCCCCCAACACATGTCGGTATTCTGGAAGGAATTACGCGAAATGCCGTTATTGATCTAGCATGTGATCGAGGTTACACGGTTGAAGAGAAGGTTTTTACCCGTCATGATTTGTATATGGCAGACGAATGTTTTTTAACTGGGACAGCAGCGGAAGTCATTCCGGTTGTTATGATTGACAAACGTGTGATTGGTGAGGGGGTGCCAGGTATAATTACACGGATTCTTATGGAGGAGTTCCATAAACTTACTCAGGTCATTGGAACGCCAATTTATTAGGAATAAAATGCGAAAAATCAAAATTATTTTCATTTTGCTGTTGTTTGTTGGTATCTTCGGTCATTCTCAAGAAGTTTCGAAAGTTGAAGATTCCCAAAAGACTGATAATCCCCTGAGTGTAAAAAGAATATCTTTTCAAGGTTTGGTTAAGGCTCCTGAAGATGTGCTTCGTTCTATCGTACAAACCAGAATTGGTCAAGAAATAGATCCGGATCAACTATCCAAAGATATTAAGAATCTTTACAAAGATACTGGTCTCTTCTCTGATATCTTTGTCGATGTGGAAACTGCTGAAGGTGGTGGATTAAATGTGATATTTAATGTTAAGGAAAGTCCGAAGATTGAAGGCCGAATAAATATTATTGGTAATGAAAAAATTAAGTTTGGAAAAATCAAGGAAGCAATTACATTAAAGCCGGGCGAGATCTATAACCAACGTCTCAGTTGGCGAAGTGAACAGGCAATTCTTCGACTTTACAAGGAGGAAGGATATTATCTGGCTAGTGTAAAGGTTTATACAGATCCTGGATCTGAAGCTGATGTCGTTTCGGTCACATTTGAGGTTAGTGAAGGGGAACGGATAAAGATTCAAGAGATTAATCTTGATGGCAATGAGGGGATATCGTCGGAAAAATTGCAAAAAAGGATGAAGACTCGTGTGGATAAACGTTTTGATGAAGCGATTTTTGAAGAAGATCTTAGTCGTATTCAGACTTTTTATCAAGACAATGGGTATGCGCAGGTTAAGTTGGTCAAACACGAGAAAAGTTTTACTGAGGATGAGATTGGTATTATCATTGATATCGAAATTGATGAAGGTCCGCAATACATTATCAATGAATACGATATGAAAGTTAGTTACTCAGAAAAACCTGCCTTTAAACAAGAGAAGATCCAAAGTATGCTCAACCCTGCAGAAGGAGAAATTTTTGATCGCGGTGAGTTTGAAAAATCCATCTTAGGAATCAAGCAGCTTTATAATGAAGAAGGCTATGTTTTGATGACGTTGAATCCAATTCCATCCTACAATGAATCAGAGGGTTTCGTCGATTTTTCGATTGAGATTGATGAAGGCAGTGTAATTGTTATTGACCAGATCAAAATCAATGGTTTGGTTAAGACTAAGAAAAAGGTCATCCGTAGAGAGCTTGATCAATTAAAGATTAAGACAGGTGAATTTTTGGATATGAAAGCGTTGCGTAAGGCTCGCCAACGCTTATTCCAGATGGGATTCCTCCGGAACGTTGAATTTGTTCCTAGCAATACAGAAGGGCAGAAACGGAATCTCAATGTTAACTTGGATGAATCACCTCGAACTGGTATGTTCTCGCTCGGTGGCGGTTACGGAAGCGAAGGGGGACTTTTTGGTATTGCTGAGGTTGGTGAGAATAATCTGATGGGCCAGGCTTATAACATCCATCTTAAAGGCGAGGTAGGAACATGGTATCGGCGTACGGCTGAACTTCGGTTGGGTACACCTTGGATATTTGGGTCACCCACCCGTGCTAATATGAGGATATATAATAATACTTTTACCCGACGTTATTATCGTGGTTTAACTAGCTATTCTAGTGGTTTGACTGATATTTCCTATAAGCATGTCCGATATATCGATAGTCGAAAAGGGGTATCATTGACACTTGGGCGGCCGATTTTTGAGGATATTGATGCCTCAATACGTTTTCGGAATGAAGATGCAAATGTGAAGCATAGAAAAACAACCCAAGGTGGCGGAGTTGAACTGGAAAACTATCTCGATAGGTTTACTCGAAGTTTGACCTTAATGTTATCTAGGGATACACGAGATTATCGGACATCATTGTATCATCCGGTTTCTGGTGCGTATGGTACAATCTCATACGAATATTCCGGTGGTTTTCTTGGTGCCGATAATAATTTCCGTAAATATTCTTTAGATTTTAGTTGGTTTTTAAAGACATGGCAGAACTTTGTTTTTGCCTCGCATCTGAGTGGTGGTATTCTTGATAGCAGTACATCTACTAAAAGCAGTGGTAGCTACTATGATTCGTACAAAATAGATCCGCTTTACTTCGAACGTTTTTGGATTGGAGGTATCGACACCGTCCGTGGGTACGAGGATTTTGAAATTGTGCCTACTGATGGGCCTCGGGGGTATAATCCCAACGGAGGAAATAAGCAAATTTATGCCAATTTCGAGTATCGTGTTCCTGTTTCCCCGCAATTGACAGGGGTTCTATTCTTTGATGTTGGAAATGTTTGGCAGCAGAGTTTATCCAATTTATCTCGTAGCGATCTGAATTTTAAAAAGGGTGTTGGTGCTGGTATTCGGTTTGATCTTGGTGGAGGCATGTTGGTGAGACTTGAGTACGGTTTTCCTTTGGATCGTGATCTGAGGGTTAATGATAGAAGTGGGAAATTTCATTTTTCAGTCGGTCCAGGGTTTTAGGAGAGATAACGTTTAAATATTCAATTATGTGAGGGCTTTTATTCTATGAATGTTACGCAGAAAAATCAGCAAGCGCTGACAAAGCGTTTTGGGCGATCTGTTGTGGTTTTGTTTGGTGTTCTTAGTGTGTGTTTTGCTGTTAATGCACAGGATTTTAAACTAGGGGTTATCAATACGCAAAAAGTTGTTGAGAGTTATAGTAAGGCGATTGAAGCTGATACTGAGCTGAAAACTTTGCAGGATCGTCTCGCTGGCCGATTGAAAAAGCTTGAAGATGAGATTATTACTATGGAAGAGCGATTGACTAAGCAGGAGCTCTTTCTTGATGAAGATGCTGTTAGATCTGCCCAAGCAGATATTGTGCGAAAACAGGATGAGTACCGTCAAAAGCTGAAAGTGGGTCAAGAGTCCCTGATGGAGAAGCAGAAGGAATTGTTAGAACCCATTCTACAGGAGGTAAAGGACTTGATTATCCAAATTGGTAAGGAAGAAAAATACAGTTTGATTCTTGATAAGCAAGCGGCATTGTTTGTTGAACCTAAGTATGATTTGACTGATAGTTTAATCCTGCGACTCAACGAAAAATATAAGAAGGATGGGCAGGATAAAGGTAAGTCGAATGAGTAGTTGCTTGTTTTGAAGATAATATCAGAACTTGACATAAACTGATATGATAAGTAGGTTGGGGGTAGGGATATGGTCCTGAAGTTAGTCGAAATTAGTGACGCTGTTTCAGGAGAACTGGTTGGTGACGGTGAGATTGACATCTGTGGTGTTTCTGGTATTGAGGAAGCACTAGAGAACGAAATCACTTTCTTGGCTAACCCGAAGTATCGTTTTGCCATGAAAAATACTCAGGCTTCAGCCGTAATTGTGGGAAAAGATGTGTCGGCTAATGGCAAAAAGTCTTTGATCCGTGTTGAGAATCCTTATCATGCCTTTATGATGGTCTTAAAGATTTTCTCTGAGGAAGGACAAAGCGTCAAACCGGGAATTTCGCCTACAGCACAGATTGGAAATAATGTTAGTTTTGGTGATGGAGTTAATATTCAAGCTTACGCTATTATTGAAGATGACGTTACAATTGGAGATGATACAGTAGTTGGAGCTTCGACTTTTATTGGTAATTCAGCAGAAATTGGGAGTCAAACTCACATTTATCCAAATGTAACAATTCGAGAAAAAGTGAAAATTGGTAATTCTGTGATTCTTCATAGTGGAGTAGTTGTTGGTAGTGATGGGTTCGGTTATGCAACGGTGGATGAAACTCATCATAAGATCCCTCAGTTTGGGACGGTCGTCATTGAAGACGAGGTGGAAGTTGGGGCTAATTCGACAATTGATCGGGCAACTATCACCAACCGGGCAACCATTATCCGGCGCGGTACAAAAATTGATAATCTGGTGCAGGTGGCTCATAATGTTGAGATTGGGGAGAACTGTCGGATCGCGGCTCTTACAGGGATTTCTGGAAGTGTTAAGATAGGGGATCGGGTTACACTAGCAGGCCAATCTGGGGTTGTCGGACATCTGACAATTGGTAGCGACAATATTGTTTTAGCTAAGTCGGGTATTACCAAGAATCTGCCGGATCGAACTGGCATGGTTTCTGGGTTTCCAGCAAGGAGGCATAAGCAACAGTTGAAAATCCAAGCCTTAAATCAAAAGCTACCCTTGGTTCTACAAGAAATCTCTGAATTATGTGATCGTATTGAGGCGTTAGAAAAAAAATAGGCTACTAGAATTTGCTTCTAATTTTTGATTACCTGATTGCCTTGCGGCCCACACTGCTTATTCCCGTATGGACACTTGTTTTAGTTGGTTATTATCATGCCGGGCAGTTTGATGTATCCATTCGATTGGGTTTCAATTGGAGCGTCTTGTCAACCATATGCTTATATTCCATGCTGTCAGGAGGATGTTATATTGTCAACCAAATCACTGACCAAGAAACTGACAAGGTGAATCGTAAGCTTTATCTCATTGAACGAGGCTATGTCAAGATCTCGATTCTTAAGGTCGAAGCGGTTGTCCTGATTGTAGGTGCAATTATTTGGTCGGTTCTGCAATTTCGGAATAACATTCCTTATCTCGTTCTGATCGTTATATCAACGGTTTTGGGGCTGATGTATTCGGTTCGACCGGTTCGGCTCAAAGGGAAACCAATTGTTGATTTGGCAGCTAATGCGATTGGGTATGGTTGCGTTGCTTTTCTTATTGGTTGGGTGTCGGTTTTGTCAGTTTCGTTAGCGGCTCTTCAAAGGTCAATACCTTATGTGTTGTGTGTAGCGGCTGCCTTTGTTAATACAACATTGCCGGACCTCAGTGGAGACCGTAGTAATAGCGATATCACGACTGGAATTCTACTTGGGGTCCGGCGTTCGTGCCAATTTAGTTTAGCTCTGCTCGTTTGCGCAATTCTTGCTTCTCTGTGGATGCATGATCGGATTGCGTTGGTCACAACCATGGTTTGTCTCCCATTTTTTGTCTACATGAATTTTAAACAGGAAGTCAAAACGATTATTTTATCTACGCGTATTGGGATTTCGGTGCTTTCGCTCATTGTTTGCGTTCTCATTCCAATGTATGCGATACTGTTTATCAGTACGATTTTTTTGGTTCGATGGTATTATGCTGTTAGACTCGGAATAAAATATCCGTGATGAGTTTTGTCCGTACAGCTATTGCATATGTCGAGTTGTCGCGTCCTATAAATGGGCTTATTGCTTTTGTCTCTGTGTTTTTGGGTGCGATCTTTGCAAGTGGTTCTTTTACTCTCAGTACATTAATCGTGGCTGTCTCAGCATTTTTAGTTTTATCAGCTGGCAATGCGATTAACGACTTTTGTGATTACCAGATTGATGTTATCAACAAACCGTTGCGACCAATTCCTTCGGGATGTATTCAGCGTCAGCATGCACTTGTTTTTTCGTTGATTTTGTTATTGATGGGATTGTTACTCGGCGTTTTAACTGGCAGCATGTATGCGATTATCATTGTCTTTATAGTTTCGATCACACTTTTCTTTTACGCTATTTGGCTAAAAAAGACGCCATTGATAGGTAACATTGTGATAGGTATCCTAACAGGGGTTACTTTTGTTGCCGGTGGTGTCACAGTGAGGTCTATTAAAGAAACTATTGTTCCTGCGACTTTTGCTTTTTTATTTACGACGGCACGCGAAATTATCAAGGATATCGAAGATATTGAAGGCGATGTTGCTCAAGGAGCTGGAACAATTGCTGTTCGATGGGGAGAGCATGTTGCGGTGGTTATTGCCTCTGCATTTATGTTGACCTTGATTTTTTTTAGTTTGATACCATATTTACTAGGTATATATTCATGGTTATATCTAATGGTGGTAGTTGTTGGAGTGGATTTAGTTCTTGTTTTCTTGTTAGTCCAGTTGTGGCGCGATGTTTCGAAAGAAAGTTGCGCTAGGATTCAGCAGTGGATGAAGCTGGATATTTTTGTTGGGCTTTTTGCTGTCTATTTGGGTTCTTTTGCCTGATACCCTATTGAGAAGAGATTGATACTATGATTCATATATATGATGAACTTTGCAGCTATTGTGGAGCTTGCATTGCTGTCTGTCCAGAGAATATTATTACGCTGATGGATCTTCATTTAGAGATAGATCAACCAAAATGTATTGATTGTGCTAAATGTATAAAAGGATGTCCAGTTGGGGCGTTGGCGATGGAGAGAAACGAAAAAATTTACTATCCGGAATATGAAGGAAGGGGATTATTTTAAACTAAAATGGTTCATTCAGAGTATGATGTGATCGTTGTCGGTGCGGGGCCAGGTGGATCAATTGCAGCGAAGATTTGTGCTGAAAATGGTTTACGTACCTTGTTGTTGGAAAAACGCCAGGAAATTGGTGCGCCTGTTCGCTGAGCGGAGGGAATCGGTGCACCGGCGTTGCACGAATTTATTCAACCTGATCCTGCTTGGGTTTCGCGAGAGATTCATGGAGCACGAATTTTTTCGCCAAATGGAACACCTGTAAAGATAGATCAACCCAACGCTGGCTATGTGCTTGAGCGAAAAGTCTTTGATCGAGTTTTGTCAGAAATGGCTGCTGGGGCGGGTGCCGATATTATTGTAAAGGCGCCTGTTGTTGGAATTACAAAGGATAAGAACAGTTTTGTCAATGGGGTGAATTTTCGTTATAATCGGCGTGAATATACATCCAGCGCTAAAATTGTAATTGCAGCTGATGGTGTTGAGTCTCAGGTTGGTCGATGGGCAGGTATTGATACCACTCATGATCTGCGCGATGTGGATATCTGTGTCCAGTATTTAATGTCTGGAATTGAGATTGAACCGGATCTCTGTGATTTCTACTTGGGGCGCGAAATTGCACCGCGAGGCTATATTTGGGTTTTTCCGAAAGGTGATGATCTTGCCAATGTTGGTGTTGGTATTGGCGGGACAATATCTGGCAAAGGAGGGAAATTGGCAATCGATTACCTCAATGAGTTTGTCAAAAAAAGATTCCCAAATGGCAAGATTTTGGCCCAAGTGGCAGGTTGTGTCCCAGTGGGTGATAGCCTGCCTGATTTAGTTGCTGATGGGATTATGTTGATTGGTGATGCTGCACATCATAGTGATCCTATATCGGGTGGTGGTATTGCTAACGCGATGTTTTCAGGTATGTTTGCCGCAGAAGCTGCTATTGAAGGGATTCGAGTTGGTGATGTTTCAGCTGAGATATTGCGTATGTATCAAGTTCTTTGGGATAAAGACATTGGTAAAAACTTTAAGCATATCTGCCAGATTCGTGATAGTGTGCTCAGATTTAGTGATGAGTTATTTGATCGTTGTGCTGGGGTCTTGAACAAAACGCCAAATAAAACTATTGACATGGTGACTGTTTTTAAAACGGTTCTGCGGCACCAGCCACGTCTTCTGCTTGAACTACGGCATCTTGTGTTAGCTGGTTGGATTTAATTGGTATTGGTCGCAAGATTGAACTTGGGATTTTAGTTGAAATTGTTAAAGAGATTATGATCAAACCTAACACGACCCAACATTATTTCCAATCGATTTTGATGAAACATAGGGCTGGCTACTTTGTGTTGATTGATCCTGATCAACATACGGTTTCCAGTTGTGCCCGTTTGGGCGAATTAGCGGAGGCGTCGGGAGTGGACGCGCTTCTACTTGGTGGTAGTTTTTTGACTACGGATCTTGATCCTATCGCGGACTCTCTTAAAAAAGCGACTAGCCTGCCCATCATTCTATTTCCAGGCTCCGTTCTTCAGCTTTCTCGAAACGCCGATGCAATCCTATACCTCAGCTTAATTAGTGGACGAAATCCGCATTATTTGATTGGTGAACAGGTAAGAGCAGCTCCGCTCATTCGACACATGGAGCTCGACACAATTCCAACTGGTTATATGCTGATTGAAGGTGGTACTACAACTTCTGTAAGCTTTATGAGTGGTTCCGCTCCTATACCACGAGATAAGTTAGATATTGCTTGGGCGCACGCGTTAGCTGCCCAGTATATGGGCATGGACCTCGTTTATCTTGAGGCGGGTAGTGGTGCTAAACTTGCAGTGCCTTCTGAGATGATATCAAAGATCAAGGATATCCTTGAAATTTCGGTTATTGTTGGCGGTGGTATTAGAACTCCATCAATTGCAGCCGAAAAGGTCAATGCGGGAGCTGATTTTATTGTAACCGGGAGTATCATCGAGAGAGATCCTTCGCTGATGAGAGCATTTTCGGATGCAATACATTGGGGAATAGAAGAGAATGATTCCTAGGGAAATTAGGAGAAGCTAAATTGAAATCTAAGTTACATCAAATGTCGCGAGATACCAAGAAAAACAATACAGATATCATAATTCCTAGACTGCCGAAAAGAAAAGGAGGATTTTTCAACCGAGCGAGCAATAGGTCAGTGGGCCCCTCGCGAAACCAAATTCAGGAGTTCCTCTTTCAGTGGATTGATGTCCTTCCCGAGAATGAGGCCCATATGTTGCGAGGTATTTTTTCTTTGTCGATTACTACTGCTCGCGAGGTAATGATTCCCCTTTCTGAGTTAATGGCTGTTCATATTACAACATCAACAGAAGAACTGAAGGGATTGGTCCAAAAATCAAGTTGCCGGTATCTTCCGGTCTATGAAGAGCGCATTGATCGCTTGACTGGCATTGTTAGTATCCTTGAGATTCTGTACACGCCGAACCCCTCTGATGATTTGACTTCTCATGTTCGTCATCCGTATTACATTCCTGAAACAAAATTGGTAAGTGATTTACTGGAGGAACTTCGCAAATCTGAAGATCCTGTTGCCATTGTAATTGATGAACATGGAGGTTGTGTAGGTTTCATTACCTTTGAAGATGTGCTTGAGGTGATTGTTGGGGACATCACTTATAATTTTAAAAAGAATTCAACGCATATTGAAGTTGTCAGTCCTGATACGTGGATAGTTGACGCACGTGCGTCCATTAATAGTATAAATCAAGAACTGGGTACCAAAATTCCCAAGGACCGTTGTGATACAATTGGAGGATTCATATTGAAATTGCTTGGTCGGTTGCCTGAACAGGGAGAGAAGATCAGTTTTAGTGAGATCGAGTTTACAGTTGAAGAGGTCTTTGGTTATGGTATATCCATACTGCAAGCAAAAAGAGTAAAATCGGATTTTCCAGTTGAAGCAACATAATATCTTGGACGAAATTCTTAGTTGAAATTGTAGATTACAGGAACGAAATGAAGCTCACATCCGACGTGAAAAGGCAGTATAGAACTGGATGGGGCCGTATAATCTGGTATGTATTTCTCTTAGTCGTTGTTCTAATTTTGATATGGGAAATGCCGAATATTACTCCGATGTTACGTTTCTGATTTAAACGCTTGGTCTTTATGGTTTAACATTTGTTTTCGCGGAAATCATTTTCGCTTTTGAGGAGGGGGTTAGGGTTGCTACCTAAATTATCCAGTTGCGTTGGTTTTATATGCTGTTCAGTTTTGGTTTTGCAGTTTAGCTTGGGGGCTGAAGACAAACTTGTCATTATGTCACCACACTGGGAGGGAATTGAGAGAGAATTTGATCGTAACTTCAAAGCGTGGTACAAATCTAAAACAGGTCATGATGTTCAGTTGGACTGGATTGATCAAGGAGGTAGTTCAGCTGATTTTCGTTTTATTGAAGCAGAGTTCAAGCGTGTTCCAGAAGGAATTGGTATAGATCTCTTCTTTGGTGGAGGGACTGATAATTACATAAAACTTGCTGAGATGGGATTGTTACGTTCATTTAAACTGCCTGAAGAAGAATTAAATCGTATACCCAAAGAGATTTATGGGATTCCCGTTTATGATTCCCAATATCGGTGGTATGGTGCAGCACTATCTAGTTTTGGCATTATGCATAATGAGTTTTTACGTCAGCGTCTCAAATTACCTGAGGTGAAAACTTGGCAGGATCTAACTCAACCAGGATTACTTGGTAAAATTGGTGCCGCTGATCCTCGCGAGAGTGGGAGTGCGCATATGATCTATGAGATTATTCTTCAGGGCTATGGGTGGCAGAAAGGTTTTGCTCTAATTACTCAGTTGGGTGCGAATGTCAGAAGTTTCTCCGCTGGCTCAAATGCGATTCCAAAGGATGTTGTCAAAGGGCAAGTTATTTATGGTATGGCTATAGATTTCTACGCCTATGCACAGATTGCAGTTGCTGGTAAAGAAAAAATCAAGTTCGTTATTCCTCCTGATGCTGCAGTGGTTAGTCCAGACTCAATTGCCATCTTAGTAGGTGCTGAGAATTTGGAGGTTGCGAAAGAATTTGTTGCCTTTACATTGTCCGATGCTGCCCAAAAATTGTGGGTTTTACCAAATGGTGATCCGGAAGGTCCGAAGTGGCCGGGTGGTTTGAATCGAGCGAGTGTAATTCCTGCTCTCTACGATAAACTTGGTGAAAGATGTGTAGTTCCGAATCCGTTTACACGTAACTTGACCCCGATTCAATATGATGCTGAGAAAGGAGGGATCCGCTGGGATATTGTTAGTGATTTGATTGGTACATTGGTGATTGAAAACCATAAAAATCTAGTTAGAGCGTGGAAAGCGATTAACAAAACCGAGGATCTACAAAAACGTGCAGCGGCTATCCAAATTTTGGGTGAGGTTCCTATTACAGAAGACGAAGCGATGCGCCTCTCAGAAACAGAGTGGAAAAAGTCCGATTTTCGTAATCGCAAATTGAAAGAGTGGGGACAGTTCAGCCGGGAGAAATTTAGACGTGCCCAAAAAACCGTCAAATAAACTTGTTCTTTGGTTTCATTTTCTTTTTCTGATTATTTGATAATGAATTGATGTGTTCGGGTTTTCTCTTGTGTTTCAAAAACGAAATCGCGCTCGTTATGCTGGATTTTTAAGTTAACATGTTTGTCGTAATATTAACGATGTATTTCAATTGAGTTGTTTTGCCTGGCTCAAAAGCTAATAGGATAATCCTCGATTGGGTTGTAATGGTTTTGTCTATGCTTAACTTCTAGTATGTTCCTGTTTTGGTTTTGTAGCGAATTAGGTGAAGTGTTTTATAGCAACTAGCTTGAGTTCGGTAATGTGCAGTCTCAATTCTGAACCTTGACGAATCTACGGATTTTGTGTCATAATTGCTGGCTGTGATTTTTTATGGGGGGTATGTTATTGAATGTCAACTAGAGTGGGAATTAACGGTTTTGGTCGTATTGGTCGAAATGCTTTCAGAGCTATATTAGGTAATCCAGATCTCAATCTTGATGTTGTTGCTGTTAACGATTTGACTGATCCGAATACGCTCGCTCATCTTCTCAAGTACGATTCGGTACACGGTATTCTTGATGATGAGATTTCGGCTACAGAGTCTGGGCTTCTGATCAATGGTAACGAGTTAACAGTATTGTCTGAACGAGACCCGGCTGATCTGTCTTGGGGAGAATTAGAGGTTGATATTGTTATAGAATCAACTGGTTTTTTCACTGAACGAGCCGATGCCGAAAAGCACATTTTATCAGGTGGTGCAAAGAAGGTGCTTATTTCAGCACCTGCTAAGGGTGAGGATATCACTGTTGTCATTGGGGTTAACGACGACAAATACGATTCAGAAAAGCATCATATTATTTCTAATGCTTCTTGTACGACAAACTGTCTCGCGCCGCTGGCTAAAGTACTAATGGATAACTTTGGTATCAACAGAGGTCTAATGACTACAATTCACGCTTATACTGGTGATCAGCGTGTTCACGATTTTCCGCATAAAGATATGCGACGTGCTAGAGCTGCAGCACTCTCAATGATTCCGACGACCACTGGGGCTGCTGTTGCGGTGTCCCGAGTGCTTCCTGAATTGGAAGGGAAACTGGATGGCATGGCGATCCGAGTGCCAACTGTCAACGTTTCTGTTGTTGATCTTACGGTTGATCTCCAAGAAAATGCCGATGCTGAGGCAGTCAATGCTGTGGTTAAGGAGGCAGCTGAAAATGAATTGAATGGCATCCTTGGTTATTCTGAAGATCCGCTAGTGTCTATTGATTTCAATGGAAATAAACTGTCGTCGATTTTTGATGCTCCTTTTACTAATGCAATTGAAGGTAATCTCATCAAGGTTTTATCTTGGTATGATAATGAGACCGGGTATTCTAACCGACTTGTTGAACTAGCATCTCGTTTACTATAAAGTAAGGGAATTACGATTGCATGAGGAAACCAATTATTGCGGGAAACTGGAAACTTAACAAGACAATCAGCCAAGCGGTTGATTTTGTCACTGAACTTCAGTTGCTGGTAGCTGATGCTACGGACGAGGTTGAGATTGTTGTCGCCCCTGTTTTTACCGTTCTATCTACGGTAGCTGTCGTCCTTAAAGAAACTCGAATTGGTCTGTCGGCTCAAGATTTATACTGGGAAGAGAGTGGCGCTTTTACTGGTGAGGTTTCTGCAGGATTGCTTCGGGATGCAGGCTGCAGTTATGTAATTATTGGCCATTCAGAGCGTCGGCAGTACTTTGGAGAAAACAACGAAATGGTCAATAGGAAGGTGAAATCTGCACTGGACGCCCATCTAACACCCATCATTTGTGTAGGGGAGCATTTGGCTGAACGTCAGGCTGGGAAAACTGAGTTGGTCATTCATGATCATGTGGAAGGTGCGGTTGAAGGATTGTCTGCTGATCAACTACTGGCATCAGTTATTGCTTACGAACCTGTTTGGGCAATTGGAACTGGTCAGGTAGCTACACCGGATCAGGCGCAGGAAGTGCACGCGTATATCCGCCGGTTGCTCGTGGGAAAGTATTCTAAAGAGGTAGCTAGTCAAATACGGATTCAATATGGTGGCAGCGTCAAACCTGCAAATGCTCTTGACTTGTTATCGCAAGAGGATGTTGATGGTGCATTAGTAGGTGGTGCGAGCTTGGAAGCTGAATCGTTTGCCGGCATAATTGCGGCTGCACGGAGGAATTAGTATGGGGGGAATTGTTTTAGGGTTTATCATTGCTGTTTTTGTTGTTGTTTGCTTTTTGTTAGTGATTATTATCTTGTTGCAGGATAGCAAAGATGGAGGGTTGGCATCTAGCGCATTTGGTGGTGAAGGGTTACAATCGGTTTTGGGTGGCCATGGAGCTGCAACTTTTCTGAGTAGAGCAACAACATGGTTAGCAGTGGCTTTTCTCTGTATATCTTTTGTGTTGATGAGGTTCTACGGAGACTCAACAAGTGGTCAGTTGTCTCCGATAGAAGATAAAACTGTTGAGGCAACTTCTCAATCAGGTCAATCTTCAGATCAGAAGGCGCCAGCATTTGAGGCCAATCAGACGGAAGCAACTGAGGATACCAAAGTCAATGCAACTGAGGATAGCAAAGTCAATGCAACTGAGGATAGCAAAGCCAATGCAACTGAGGATAGCAAAGCCAATGCAACTGAGGATAGCAAAGCGAACTGAGAATGGCAGAGCCACTGCCTTGGTTGATTGGATGTATCTTGGTTTCTGATGTTGACTCGGAAGCCCCCGCAATATGTTTGGGTTGTCCATCCTCTACTTGATAGCCCCAGAAAATCGGTTTTTCTGGTTCTTTTTCTGGTTCTTTTGGTGATAGGCATCCAATTTCTGTTTGATTCGTTGGGGGTCACTTTTCTCTCTATCTTCTTCCTTTTCGGGTCGCTCCGTCAATATTTTTTCCCGGTCCGTTACGAAGTTTACGATGATCGAATCACCGTTTCCTCATTTTTTTTTAAACAAAATCGATTATGGAATGAATTCCGAAGTTATTATATTGACCAACATGGGATTTTGCTCAGTCCGTTCTCAAAACCGTCTCGGTTGGAGAGTTTTCGCGGGATTTATGTTCGTTTCGGCTTGGATAAATCTGTGGTGCAGGATCTTGTTCAGAGTAAGGTTGGAATGGAAGATTGTTCAGCATTGGGAACAGAGTAGTTATTTACCTTAGTAAGGAGAAAATGTATGCCAAATATTTGGTATGGTGTTGCTGCAGTAGTGGCAATTGTTTTTCTGGCGACGACTATCCGTATTGTTAAGGAGTATCAACGTGTTGTCGTCTTTCGTCTTGGACGGTTGAGTGGTGTTAGAGGGCCGGGATTGGTACTGTTAATTCCGTTTTGGATTGAACGTATAGAACGTGTGAGCCTTCGGACCATTGTGGACGATGTCAAGCCACAGGAAGTGATGACAAAAGACAATGTTTCTGTTCAAGTTAATGCAGTGTTGACCTTTCGTGTAACTGATCCGGATAAGGCTGTTGTCGAAGTTGAAGAGTTTGGGTTTGCTATTTCCGAAATGGCCCAGACTACCTTGCGAAGTGTGTTAGGGCGTGCAGAGCTGGATGATCTTTTGTCCGAACGAGAGACATTGAATCAAGATCTACAGGAAATTATTTCTAAGC
>Ga0066834_10000008_pt1 | contig 78720 bp, 52 predicted proteins | sample ETNtaG_30_FD_66729 | JGI IMG/M metagenome (GOLD analysis project Ga0066834, IMG submission 66729) | Marine microbial and viral communities from oxygen minimum zone, Eastern Pacific Ocean - ETNP201306PF43B | ecosystem: Environmental > Aquatic > Marine > Oceanic | place: Pacific Ocean: Eastern... | reverse complement strand
CCAAAAGCATCAGGTCACTGACAACAAGGAGGAGAAAATCAGAAAGACTGCCGCGACCACACAGCAGTCACTTGTCATCATACAAGCTCTATCAATAACCATCAAGAATTGTACCAATAATAAGCAAGTAAATTGTCCCAATGCAAATCATGAGCATTAAGTGGAGGAATAGTGCTGCTCAAGATAGTGGTTGCATGGGAAAAACCATAGCATGTAGCAAGACTGGTGTCAAAGTTCAACGAAACATAATTTGCTTGCGATTAATTACAAATTTCGCAAAAGGCTATAAGGACAGGTTAGCATCCTGTATAACGACGGAATTTGGATACAGTTTAAGTCTAATTTTGGTAAAGATATAAAATTGTTACGACCACTTTTATATCTTTCGGGTGGATCAGTGAATCAAAGGCCTACATGAGTAGAAAATTTTGCGTTTGCATTTACTCAAGCGCTTGTATAAAATATACTTAGGTATATGATCGTATGTTGGGTTAGGAAAGCCTAGCAAAGATGAGAGTAGGATAGTACTGTATTGTCAAACCAAGAAATTTTGAAGGTGCCGATTCAAAGTAACATTGAAGTACAGTTGTTGTTTGGAAACGCAGATGGCTTTCTAAAAATCATTGAACATAAACTCTCAGTTGAAGTTCTACTAAAAAGCGAAGGCTTGGAAATTAAGGGAAAGAATTTCGATGAAATACACCAAGCCGGTCGAACATTTGAATCCCTTCTGCATTTAATTCGAGGAGGTCGGATACTAGAAGAAGATGATATCAGATTGGCTATTCGCAATTCTCAAAGTAAATTGGAGGCGGTTTCCCCAAAAGTTATTGGTGAATCAATTCCTGTATTTTCCAAACGTGGGTCTGTTCGTCCCCGAACACCTGGACAACACAAATATACGGAAGCAATTAAAAACCACGATTTAGTTTTTGGGATTGGGCCAGCTGGAACAGGAAAAACCTACTTGGCAATGGCAATGGCAATATCGGCCTTCAAAAGTGGGAAAGTTAGTCGAATTATCCTGACCCGTCCAGCGGTGGAAGCTGGTGAGAAACTAGGGTTTCTGCCTGGAGACATTGCCGACAAAATAGATCCGTATCTTCGCCCTATATTTGATGCTTTGTACGATATGATACCGAATGAAACGCTTGATCGGTATATTGAACAGAATGTCATTGAAGTTGCACCAATAGCCTTTATGCGAGGACGGACGCTTAATGACTCGTTCATTGTGTTTGATGAAGCTCAAAATTCCACAATTGATCAGATGAAAATGTTTCTTACACGACTTGGATTCAGCTCAAAGGCAGTTGTAACCGGTGATATTACGCAAACCGATTTACCGTCTAGCCGCGTTTCAGGGCTTATCGATGCGCAAAATGTGCTTAAAGGTGTTGAAGGAGTTGAATTTGTTTACTTTTCTACGGAAGATGTTGTTCGTCACGAATTGGTGCAGCGAATTATAGAAGCTTACGACTCACATGGGATAACATGATTCATATTAGGAATGAATCGCTAGAATGTCTTGTGGATGAATCTGCTGTACGATTTGCTGCCGAAGCCACTTTGTTAGACCAAGACGCTCAGGCGTGCGAAATTAGCGTTATGCTGACAGATGATTCACAGATTCAAAAGCTCAATTCTTACTATCGTCAAACTGATAAGCCAACTGACGTTTTGGCTTTTGCTATGCGCGAAGGCATTGATGGAGAACTCCATTCAGAATTGCTTGGCGATGTGGTTATCTCCCTAGCCACAGCCAAACGCCAAGCGGATGAAAATGATTACACGCTTGATGCAGAATTAGCTCGGCTAACGGTTCACGGTGTACTCCACCTCCTGGGTTATCATCACCAAACTCAGGACGAAGAAGAAATTATGTTTGAGATACAAGAAAGAGTTTTATGCACGATACCAGCTTAATCATACGTCTAACAAATAAAAAATAGGTTTAGAAACAATTCACTAACCCCGCATGAAGGAGTGTGATTCCCAACTTGGACGATCCAAGTAGTATCCTAAAAATCTATCAGGTCGTATCGTTAATTCTTTTATCAATTGTTGCTTTTTTTTCTTCCGTAGTTGATACAACGCTGAATCGCTTGACGAAAAATGATATATTGGAAGTTGCCGAAGCAGGTGGACGAGCATACCATTCTCTACGCTCCCTCCTACAAAAACCGAGACAGTATATTGCAACAATAGTCATTTTGAAATGTTTGTCCATTCTGGGTATTGTTTCCGTCTTCATATTGTTGATTGGTTTCGATTCTTGGAAAACTTGTAGCATCAGTTTGATGGCTAGTGGTTTGGTGATCATTCTGTTTACGGAGTTAATTCCAAGGAATTATGCTCGCGGCAGTGTAAGTAAATCAACTACACAAATTCTTCTGATCCTCCGTGTTATTTATATCATTTTCTTTCCCTTCACCGTTATTTTGTCATTCCTAGGATATCTTGGAACGCGCGCCATTGGCGGTATTGTCGATAATGACAATCAGTTTGTGTCATCAGAAGTATTGCAGGCAATTGAAAATGTAGGGGAAAGTAATGAAATCCTTGAACCGGATGAGCGAGAGATGATCTCTCGTATCCTTGACCTTCCTGACAAAGTAACTCGAGAAATCATGATTGCGCGGACTGATATGGTATGTTTGGAAGTGTCTTCAGAACAGGAAGAAATTCTACAGATAGCAATCGAGTCACGGCATTCAAGAATCCCTATTTATGAAGAACGTATTGACCACATCATAGGTGTCCTTCCCGTCAAAGGAATCTTAGATTATCTAGCTGATGATCAGCCCATTGACATCAAATCGCTTATCGCTAACCATCCGCCATTCTTTGCGCCAGAAACTAAAAAGATTTGGGACCTGTTTCAGGACTTACAAGCTAATAGGCAACACATTGCAATTGTGGTTGATGAATATGGAGGAACAGCTGGAATGGTTACTCTAGAAGACATCATCGAAGAAATCGTTGGCGAAATTCAGGATGAGTACGATCTAGACGAACAGATGGAATGCACGCAGATTGGTAACCACCTTTTTTCTGTCGATGCACGTATGGGAATTGATGACTTTAATACCCAGTTCGGTATTGAGCTTGAGGCTGGAAGTGTAGATACAGTTGGAGGATTCGTTGTAAATCACTTGGGTGAGGTACCTGCAATCGAAACGAACTTTTCCTCGCACAATTTGACATTTACAATCCTTGAAGCAGACAATCGAAGGATTCACCGGATCCAAGTTGAATCTTGCCATTCGGCAGACTCAGAACCGACTTAATTCCAGCACAAAAAAACCGATCTTATATCGGCGAAGATCCTTTACTCCTCAATTGCACCAATCCGGCAAACCTGTTTAAAGGAGCAATGCCGGCAGAAATCTTTTTTCTCATGATGTGTTGTTGGGAATTTCCCGCTCGTGATTTCCTGTACATAGGAAGTAACATAATTGGTCGATATGTCGATGAGGTCATCCAGATTATGGATGTCTTGGTACTGGCGGTTAGGAATGAGTTGATCTGTTACTCTTGGCAAATCGAAGGCGATATCCCGAAACGCCTGATCCCCACATCCAAGCTGTGTTTTCCCATCTTCGTCTAAAATGTAGTAGACACCTGCTACACCTTTGTAGTTTTTGAATCCTTTTTTTTCTAGTAACACTTTCGTAACAGCAAGATAAATGGGAAGTTGCAGACTTCGGCCTTCAACAATATCTATAACCCGGGGGATTTGTTTGCCTGTTTTATAATCACCAATCACAAAAATATCTTCTCCTTGCTCAATACGGTCTATTTTTCCAAATATATTGACATCGCCAATTTGAATAGATTCTGAGCTTACCAGTTCACGATCCGAAAAATCTCGACCTCTTCCAATCTGACCGAAGGCAACTTCAAAAAACTTCGGCTTGACATCTAAATGGCGATTCCGTTCTTGTGTTAAGAATCTCGGCAAAATCCCTTCTCGAGCTCCGCTTCCCAGAATTCTTTCTTTTTCAATCTCCCAAAACAAGCCAGAATACGGTAATTTATTTAAATGTTTTTTTGCAATAGTTCGTAAATCTTCTAATTCTGTAGAAAATTCCGGGTCATCACAATTTGGAATTGGATGTCGATCTCGACGTTGATCAAAGTACTCGTAAAGAACACGATGAAGCAAATCTCCTTTTTCCAGACTGGGAAACTGTTCATTCTCATCTTCCGGTTGACGTAATCTAAGTACATTAGTAGTAAAATACTGGAATGGACACTTACCATACATTTCCAATTGTGTAATTGAATATAATTTCTGCCGGCTCTGCGCCAATTCTAACTGGCTCTCAGGTACCAATAAACTAGGAATAATTGAGCCTTCGTACTCCGGCTTCGTATGAGAGCAACCGCGACTCATCTCAACGCCGACATGATGTGCTATTTGTTTGATTTCTTCGGCAGGAATTGGGAAGGAATCTATAGAAATTTCGCAGCCGCTATAGATTTTTTTCCCGATATATTTAACCAGTTGCTCTTTGTTATAAATGATATCGCTTTCAAAATCTTTTGGAATGTTAATCTCTACTATACGCTGCAATCCATCTATAAAGGAAGATCGAACGAGTTCCAACTGACCATCATGTTGTGGAGATGTCAGGTAAAGGTGATGGCGAAACATCTTTAGTGTCTGATAAAACAGAAGCCGGTCTTCTCGCAGACGGTCATATTCAGTTCCGGCGTATTGTGGAGGTAAAAATGGATCTGGACGAAAGGTCTCAGGGAACTCTCCATCTACCAAGCCTCCTAAAAAGACAACATCGAAATCAAGCATTTTGGTTCGAGAAATCGGTAGGACTTGTACGCCTCCTTTGCCTATTTTCTTCAGTGGATATGTAGATTGAGATATCATCAATCGAAGTGAATTAATATAGTGACTTATAGGATGGCGACAGTCTGAGTTTTCAGCATTAAGAGAAAATTCAGTTAGTTCATCTATCAGGTGAATTAAACGTTGGTATGCTCCTATTTCCTGATCAAGGATTGCGTTCTGATTTTGCCCCGAGGTATTCTGGATTAGATTCTGAGCAATATTACTCTCTTGTATGAGAGTGTTAAGAAATGCGCGAAATTCTTCAGGCGTGATGGACTCAACTTTCTGATTCTCAAGCAAATTGATGATATTGATAACAATAGGTGAACTTGCAAGCCCTGTAGAAAATTCAAGGGCGAAAGGAATCCCATAAATCGGAAATATTTCGCGAATAAGGGGAGCATAAATCGGTAGTTGATAGAATGTGATACATACTTGATCAAGTTGCAACTCCGGCTGAGCTAACCTCAGACGTTTAATTTCTTTTGCCATGAACTCTACTTCATTAATTCGATTCTTGGCTGAGATAAATGTGATTCGATGAGTCAAATTGCGCTTGATCACTTTACAATTATTAAACAGATACAATTCAAATTGAGTCTTCTGATCTAGGATTGGATATGACTTTTCATCAAACCCCGCGGAGAGAAGTTGCTTACAGCTTTTTTTAACATGGCCAAAGAGCTCTTCATTCTCAGGAAAAATATCTAACAAAATTGCAACCGATATTCCAGGCAGATTACTAAGACTGATTAATGTTTTAAGATAAATAGGGAAAAATGTCTCGAATCCTATCAGCACAACCAAGTCAACGCCTTGAAAATATGGTTTCAACTGTTTGTGTACAGATTCACTGTTTATTTGGGAGAAAACATCTGAAACAGCAGTATATATGCCTGGTTGATCTATATACACTTCTCCCAACTGGTCTTGGTAAGCTTCATATATAGCAATGATGCTATTTAAACCATCTCGCGTTTTCACATTAGCCTTCAGGGTCTCCGGCAAAACCGCGTTTCTTTTAAGCTTTGCAATTGCTTTAGACAGGTGCGAGATGGTACCGATTGGCGGCATAATACCAAGCCGATCCCACCTTGATTGGAAGAGGGGCATCGGATTTTGTTGAAGAATGTGGGAGAAGAATAGATTTTGCAACTCAGGTGAAATTAACTTTCGTTTACTGTTCGTAGATCGGTAAACATGTCGAACGAAATTCTCAAATGTACTAATACGGTAACTTGTTGCTACGCTGTTTGGCACATGGCTCAGGAGATAACGGTGCAGCTTCTGTGCAGCTTCTTGGGTAGGAACAATTAGCTGACATATATTTCTACTTCTCTGTCTGATTCGTTGAAGGATCTCATCCTCAATCGGTAACGGCACATCACCTTTGACCAGAATAGTATTACTGTTAATCATTGATCTAAGTAACGAAGATTGCTTCGCGAAATTGGCCAAGCGGCCTGCCATTGTAGGACATGTCAACTGGAATGACAATTCGTTTGTTTTTTTGGATATCTTTCGGAATGTCTATGAAAAAGCATATTTCATCGGTTGTATTAGGTTGGATTTCTATCGACCGACTAGTAACGATTGTTTGCCACAATTTGGGCAGAGAGGGTTGACAGGTCGCTATTCGCGGCGCGTTTGAGTGGTTGGTAAACTTCACCTTGAGCTCTACCTGTTCCCCGGATGAAACTCTTTGTTCGTAAGGATAACAAGATACCCAGTGTTCATCCATGCCATAGTTGGGATGATCCCAAGGGAATAATTTCCGGTATAGTACTTCTCTTTCAGAGAGGTTAGTCAACATAAACTCTATTTGTTGGTCGGTAAAATCAAAAGCACAATTAACATGACAATTAAAAATATGTGAGGGTTTCAATTCGTCTACAAGGCGAAGACACCGATCAAAGCCAGTGTTATTTCCAAGCCAATTTCGGTTTCCGGAACAGTAGTCATCAATCCCGGCCATAGTAAATGAATCACCAGAGAAAAACAACTTAAGATCCTGCCCTTCCACAAGCAAACCACCGTGGTAATAAGTTTGTCCTGGGAAATGGAAGGCTGTCATTTTAAATTCGTTCCACTCCCACGATTCCCCATCGTCAGTTCGATGATTAACATTAACAACAGCTGGTGAGATGCAAGGAATCCGGTAAGCTTCTGGACTTTCGATAACCTGAGCGACTATTGAATCTGTTCTGGTGTAACACGAAAATCTATTCTGGAACTCTGGAATTGCATCGACATGATCATCATGATAATGTGTCACCCAAAGTTCGGTTATTTCCGAGATTTCACCTAGTTCCTGCAGTTTCTCGATCTCTCGGATTACCTGAGTACTGCCACAATCCATCACAAACGCTTGACGATTCTCTGAAATAACGATCCACGTGGTACCGAAGTGTCTCAGAAAAGAGGGGATCTTCTTTCCTGAACGAATCGGCATATGATCGTCTTTGTCCGCATAATATGGAAAGAAGTCAGGTGCATAGTGACGTAGCGCAGAAATAGCAAGATACCGATCATAACACAAATCAATGCGTTTCATTAAAGTATCGATTGCCAGGAATGGATCAGAAATGATATTTCCATGTGTGGGTACCAGCAAACTTGGGCTTTCGCCTTTAAGCAGATCCAAACTAGTGGCAAGGCGTTTCCGGTCACCCAGAAACCCATGATAATCAGTTCCCCAATCTCCCTTTTGCAGAGAATATAAATCCCATATCTGACCTTCATCGTAAATTAAATCTCCTGAGAAAATGACACGGTTGCCATCAACTTCAATTAGGTAAGATACACTTGCGTCCGTATGCCCCGGAGTTTCTTTCACGGTAATTTTCGCATTCCCAAAAAACATATGATTTCCATTTTTATATGTCTTAGCTACTTTAACTGATTTGGCCAACATTAGATTATGTGGACGATAATTGTAAAGATGCCAGCGATGCTTGGGATCTGACCAGAAATCTTCAACATTCTCAAAGTACTGGCGTTCCGATTCCGGCACCCCAATTTCGGTTCCGGCATCAGCGACATCAGTAATGCCAGCCACATTATCGCGATGGTGATGTGTGAACAATACCGTCACAATCTTGGTTATATCCAGCTTATTGAGTGTTGTTCGGATACTTTCGTCTCCACAATCAATCAGCATTGCTAAGTTCCCATTCCGTATAATTCCGACATTAACACAACTATGATGGACAAACAAATGATCACTGATTTGAGTAAAATGGCCAGACATTATTTGCCTTTCTCTAAATTTTAAAGTCGCGGCATCAGCAAATTAGACTCGATTCGCCAAGAACATTTCACCAATTGTCAGAGATAAGAGAGCGAGCATCGCATACCACCATAGACTCTGGTCCTTCTCCGTATTTTCTTGATATGTGATGACCATTTCCTTTGATATTTCTGTTGGTTGCTGATCTGGATTGGTGAGCATTGATGTTAATTCCTCAGTGTTCTTTGACGTTAGGTCGGACTCTCGCGGGTCGGGATTGACACAAAATTTGCGATTTTCTGCACCTGAGGTGTGTACTGAGTAAATACCGGTTAATTCTGTATCGCTATATAGAGCGGAACCAAGCTCACTAATTTTTAGTCGGGTTTCATCCCCTTGCGGATTAAAAACGGCTACTTCTGTATCTACTGGCAAGTTGTAATTATTGAGTTCTATAGCGTCACCAATCAAATAGTTTATAGTTTGAGTTGATTGATTTAGTGCCAGATGCTTGATTGCCTCGTGTAGGAATGGCAGGTAAACGGCGTGGATTGGCATATCAGTCCATTCGCGATCAATCGATGATGTAAAATAGAGGACACGTCCTCGACCATACTCCTTTTCAATGAGAGTTGGATTTTGATCATCAAAACTTGCTAGAATTCTTGCCTCATTATTCGGAATAGCTTGAATATAGCGGTAAAATCGGATGGTGCTAAAATCTCCATGGTTCGGATTTTTAAAAGGTTGGAATATTGGATGGTTGTAGTTGAGATTGGTAATAACACGAGACTGAGCATGGTCAGCTGCGTCCCCCACGAAAGCAACCAAACGGCAAGGAAGAAGCGGCTCGCTACCCGTTCCAAGCATCAGATTGTAATTATCCAAGTCCAGTTGATCCCCACCTGTGATAAAAATCGCCCCACCTGATTTGACAAAAGATTTCAAATCCTTTGTCATGTTCTCTGTTAGGGGGCCAACGTTTGCAAGAATGATGAGATCGGCATCTGGAATCTGATTAGGAGAAAAAAATTGATTTATACTTTTGAAACGCATAGGGACTATCTTTTGAAGCGCCCGAATTGCCTTCTGTAAATAAAATATTTCGTTATTGTATGAATCGTGGTTGGGCTCACCATTTAGACAGTAAACATCAATTGTTTGGCGACCTTCAAATTGAAAATAGCGTCGATTATCAATCATAACCGGATCATCTGGTAGTTCAGCATAACCAACCTGTTTAGTTTGACCTTCAAGAGGAACTTGGAACCATACATCTGTAATATCGTGAGGTGGCATGTCAATAAGCTTGGTTTCTATTAGTTTCTGGTTGATGAAGAGGTTTAGCGGTATCTTCTCAAAATCATGATTACTGAAATTGGCAACACGAACGACAACTTCAAGCCGACGCTGGTCCATCAACACAATTGGTGGAACCTTAATGTCTGAAATTGCCAAATTATGAGCATCTTCAGGATGTAAATCAATAAACCTAATAGTCACATTCGGACCTAATTGATCTGTTTCAATAAAACGTTCCCATCCCAAGTTTTGAAGATCGCTAATCATCACAATTTCTTTTTGCCCAATTTCCACTTCTCGAAGTAACTCATCAGCAAATTGAATCGCATCCAAAAAATCAGTAGTATGATTGGTTAAACTGACGGAATCGATTGCCATTCGTAGCAAATCATGTTCTGTATCTAGTGGTTTGGCTATTTGGGTAACGTCGGATACTTTTATTAAAGTCGCTTTGTCTCTCGGCTTAAGTTTGTCAACAATTGCAACGGCTAATTTTTTACCCCGATCGAGTGAATTACGATAACTCATGCTAAATGAGTTATCAAGGATCAAAACAACGTGACGATGTCCTCCTGTGTTTGCGGTTATAGCCAGTTGATTAACAAAAAATGGCCTTGCAAACGCGAATCCAAGTAGGCTTAGGATAAGCATTCGTATAATCAAAAGTATCAATTTCTTGAACTTATGCCTCTGGATATTAACTTGACTCGACATTTTGATGAAACGAATAGTGCTAAATACAATTCGTTTCGCCTGCTCTCGGTTAAGTAAGTGAAGAATAAGCGGTACCGCTGCCCCCAAAACACCAGCAAGGATAAAAAAGGGAGTTAGAAACCCCATCACATCAGTCCTTCCCGTTTGGCTAAATAGGATATCAGAGCGAAATCAAGTGGAGTTGAAGTGTCGATCATGTTATAATCGATATCGGATCTTCCAGTGGCTGATCTATAATGATTGATAAAATTTTGTAGCGATTCCTGGTAATTGTCACGAATAACAGGCGGTGTTGTCACTATTTCCTCATCGGTCTCTGAATCAACAAAACGGGAAACTTGACTAAATTCAAATGCTAATTCCTGATGATCTAAAATGTGAAATAGGATGACTTCGTGTCCTCCATAACGGAAGTGTTCCAGCGCTTTGAGAACCTGATCCGGGTTTTCATCATACAAATCCGATATCAATATGACCAAGCCGCGTTTTGTCAGTCGTTCTGCAATACGGTGGAGTGGTTGTGACAACCGAGTCAACTTATTTGTTTTAACTTCTTCAAGCATCAGCAAAATTGAGTGGAGGTGTGTCGGTGTGCTACGGGTAGGTAGATACCCTTGGATCGTCTCATCAAAATGAGTAAAGCCTACAGCATCACGCTGTTTGATCATGAAGTACGATAGTGAAGCAATCAAAAAGGACGCATATTCTAACTTTGTGAGATCACCCGATCCGTATGTCATTGACTCGCTAGTATCGAGTAAAATATGGCAATTAAGATTTGTCTCTTCTTCAAACTGTTTTATGTAGTATCGGTCCGTGCGCCCGTAGATCTTCCAATCGATGTATTTAGGATCATCGCCAGGTATATATTGTCGATATTGAGAAAATTCGACGCTGAATCCGTGATAAGGGCTTTTGTGAAGGCCTGAGATAAAACCTTCAACCACAAATTTTGCCACTAATTCTAAGCTGCCAATATTTGCCAAAATCGATGGATTTAAGAATCGTTGTCCTTCTTGATTATTCATAAATTTGTTTTGTGTCCTGTTAAACGTAATGAAGTTCTGGAATAAACAGATCGATATAGTTTTGTTGTTTTGGGTACTAATGATACTAGGTATCGTCAGTTGTGGTAAACCAATTCAGCCAAAAGAAATAAATGTTGGTCAGTCGAACTATTTTCAGCCTGAACTGATTAGAACAATCGCCATCATGCCGCTCATGAACGACGGAGCCGGTCAGAATATAGCCGATGCAATAATGCATGAACTGGCTGTCCAGATGCTGCGACTTGATCGTTTTTCAATGGTTGACTCCTACAAAGTTTCTGCCCTAGTTGAAGCCGAAGGATTAGAAGGATCCGGTCTCAGTGATTCCATTGTCAAAAAAATCGGAAGTGACTTAAAAGCTGACGTAATCCTGCTAGGAAAAATCACCCACTTTGTTAATGGGGGCAGGAAATACCTTATATTCAAACAAAAACCGAAAATCGGGATAAACTTAAGGATGGTTTCAATAGCAGAAGCTGTTCCAACCACTATCTGGACGCTTAATGATATCTTTGACAGCGATGAGGAAGCAGTGCAGAATTTAGTGGATAAATCAGACCGCCATAAAATCCAGAGCGATACCAATTTTCTTATTAAAATCGTTTGTAACGAAATTGTGAAAACGCTAGATTTTTGATAACAACTCCATTTTGAGCATATTATACCAAACTTGGGACACAGGTTGATGGAAATCAATAACATCTTAACGCTTGAGCAACTTAAACCTAAGTTGAATCGTCTGTTTCAACTTTCTGGGCAGAAGATCCTCGCTATAGAAGAAACTTGGGATTCAAAACAAGGAACTCCTGTCTTTACAGCTAAAGGTAAATATACAACACGTGGTTGGACTGAATGGACACAAGGTTTTCAATTTGGATCGGCACTTTTACAATTTGACGCTACTGGTAATAGTCAATTCCTTGACATTGCTAGAAAGAGCATCATCGAAAAGATGGCTACCCATGTCTCACATATCGGTGTGCACGATCACGGTTTCAATAACATCTCAACTTACGGGAACCTGAGAAGATTGATTCTTGAACGGTTGATTGAACGTAATGATTGGGAAATACATTTTTGCGAAATGGCATTAAAAGCATCAGCGGCTGTGCAAGCAAGCCGCTGGACCAGTATAAACAATGGAAAAGGTTACATCTACTCCTTTAATGGACCGCATTCGCTCTTTTCTGACACAATGCGGTCGCTACGCGTACTGGGCATTGGTCATCAACTCGGTCATGTTCTTATGGGGGAAGGCGATCGTGAAATTTCCCTGTTAAAGCGCCTTATCCACCATTCCAAAACCAATGCAAAATACAACGTGTATTATGGTGAAGAACGTGATCGCTACGATGTCCGAGGTCGCGTCGTACACGAGTCTATTTTCAATATCAACGATGGCAACTATCGGTGCCCTTCCACGCAACAAGGGTATTCACCATTTACCACCTGGACACGAGGACTAGCATGGGTGATCACTGGTTATGCGGAACAACTTGAATTTTTCGATACGCTAAACGATAAGGACCTTCTGCCATTCGGTGACAGATTGAAAGTTTCATCCCACATGATCCGAGCGGCGAAAGCAACAGCAGATTTTTATATTAAAAATACTCCAATTGACGGGATACCGTATTGGGATACTGGTGCCCCTGGCTTATCGCAACTTGGTGATTATCTAGACCAATCGTCCGATCCGTTTAACGACTATGAACCAATCGATAGTTCTGCAGCTGCCATCACTGGACAGGGATTGGTGAGACTGGGAAAATACTTACAGGATCATAATGAGATAGAGCTCGGTGTTGCATACTATCAAGCTGGACTCACAATCGCTGATACATTGCTTGAATCACCTTACCTTTCTGAATCTGAGAATCACCAAGGATTGCTTCTACACTCGATTTATCATCATCCTAATGGTTGGGATTACTGCCCTAAAAACTATAAGATTCCATGCGGTGAATCTTCAATGTGGGGAGATTATCATTTGCGTGAGTTTGCGCTTCTATTGATGAGATTATCAGAAAACAAACCTTATTTGACGTTTTTCTCGAATGGAGACTAGTTAGGAATGATCGAGCAGGCGTTTCCGATTGCTGGCGTAGAGTTACTAAGGCATGAGAAACTTGATGCTTGCACCCATTGTGGGCTTTGCTTGCCAACTTGTCCGACGTACAGTGAACTTGGACTCGAAACGGATTCACCTCGAGGACGGATCTATCTGGCCAATGGTGTGATTGAGGAAGAAAACCCTGTCCCACTTGGCAAGGAATTCGCAAAATACATTTACCGTTGCTTAGATTGCCGAGCCTGTGAAACAGCATGTCCGTCTGGTGTCCATTTTGGTGAAATTATTGAAGCCGCAAGAGCTATATATGAGATGAATACGGATCGTCCTTGGTACCAGCAAATTTTACGCGATTTAGTATTCAGAAAGCTTTTGCCCAGCAAGGAGAATCTGAACCTTCTGTTTACCTTGATATGGCTATACCAAAAAACTGGCTTTAGAACGATCGTTCAAAAAACCGGGATTCTGAAATTGATGGGTAGATTGGGTGAGATGGAATCGATGCTTCCTAGTCTCCCTAACCCGCTAATGAAGTCAGAAATCCGGGAATTTATGCCGACAAAAGGAGAAACAAAACATCGGGTTGGCTTCATTCCCGGTTGCGTTATGAACCAAATTTTTGTCGATACAAATTTGGCAACAGTTCGGGTGCTAAATAAAAACGGTTGTGATGTTTTCATTCCGCCTCGTCAAACATGCTGCGGTGCGCTCCATGTTCACAATGGCGATTACGAAACCGCAGTTGACCTTGCCATGCAAAATATTCAAGCTTTCGATCTAGAGAAACTTGATGCGATCGTAATTAATTCGGCGGGATGTGGTGCAACCCTAAAGGAATATGACGTTTTGATGCGCCATCAATCTTCCTACTACCGTAGAAAAGCCGATCTGTTTTGTACAAAGATGATAGATATCAGCAAATTTCTCGGATCCATCGATTTTGTCCCTCCACAAGGCAATATAAACCGCCGTGTAACATATGACGAACCATGCCATTTGGTTCATGGGCAACAAGTTAGAAACGAACCTAGGTTTTTACTTCGATCTATTCCGGGATTGGAGTTTATTGAATTACAGGAATCGGAATGGTGTTGTGGTAGTGCAGGTATCTATAATATCACCCAACCGGAAGTGTCAAAGCAAATTCTTGAGCGGAAGATGAAATACATTACTGATACAAACGCCGAAATTATCGCCACTGGAAACCCTGGTTGCATTATGCAAATCCAAGCAGGGATAAGGAAGCATAAATTACCAATGGTTGTCATGCATCCAATAGATTTGTTAGACTGCTCTTACCATAATATTGATCCATTTGTTAATTAATGTAGAATATGAAATCGACAAAAAAACTCTCGCCTAGAAATAAACTTTTTTTTTAAGTATTGTCCACGGTGTCGTCGATACCTATGGGACAATACTCCCTCATCTCCTTCCTCAATTACTGGCGCGCTTTTCTGTAGAAGCTTTGTCTTATAATACTATTGCTGGCCGTTTAATTGCAATTTCGACTGTCTTTAATTCTTTGAGTCAGTTGGCATTTGGATGGATATCTGATCATGTCAGATCAGTTCACTTTTTAACACTGGGTATTTTATTGCCATCAGTTTGTATCAGCTTGCTTGGTGTTGCACCTTCCATTTCAGCTGTGGTGCTGTTGTTATCAGTTTCAGGTATAGGAATTGCTTCGTTCCACCCACAGGCAACTGCGCAGGCAACTAACTTCGCGGGACGAGGAAAAAGCGCTAACGTATCAATCTTTATTACAGGTGGAAATATAGGGCAGGCAGTTGGACCGTTTCTGATTATTATAATGCTGAAGTCCACAGCCCTCGACGATACGATTACTGAAAATAATACCTCCTTAACATACCTGCCCGTTTGTATGATTCCAGGTATGATTAGCACATTATTTACCAATAAATTCCTCAAACCAAAGCCGATTGAAGTTGCTGATACGACTGAATCAAGTGAGAGATCAGGTCTAAACAATGATTCTCATTTAAAAATTGCTCCTTTAATCGGCCTATATATGGTGGCAATGCTTAGGACGGTTACAACAATTGGCTTAATCAACTATTTGTCTCTGCAACTTGATTCGATAGGGTATGGAGACATTAAAAGATCAGGAATTCTGGCATCTTTTATCTTTGCAGGTTCAATGGGAATCTTATTCGGTGGACGGGTGTCTGAACGAATAAGTGGAAGGATCATACTTTGTGTTTCTCTAGTTATGGCTGCACCTATCTTATACATTTCACTTAATAGTAATGGCCTACTTTTCATAGTGTTTCTCTTATTTGGAAACTTTATTTTGTCAAGTTCTGTTCCGGCAAATATCGTTATGGGACAACAGCTCTTACCTAATAACCAGAATCTGGCAACCAGTTTTATGATGGGAGCAGCCTGGGGAGTTGCGGGGTTGCTAAATTATCCTATTGGTATGTTGGCCGATCACTTTGACCGAGAATATATCTTACGTGCTCTTGCCCTTCTACCATTCTTGAGCGCATTTTTTCTTTTCCTGGTTCGTAAAAAATGAAAAACGGTATTTTTATCACTGGTACTGATACGGAAGTTGGTAAGACGATTATAGCAGCGGGAATTGCATACGCGCTCAAAGCGAAGAACATCGATGTTGGAGTGATGAAACCGATTGCAAGTGGTAGCCGTAATGATGCCCAGTTACTCAAGCGTACTGCTCAAGTGGACGACCCAATTGACTTAATTAACCCGGTTTACTTTGATTTACCAATAGCCCCTTCTGTGGCATCAAAAATCGAGAGCAAAGAACCTGATCTTCAAAAAGTTTATAATGCTTTCGAGCATCTGTCTCAGCAACATAATTTTCTGGTTGTTGAAGGTATTGGGGGAATTGCTGTGCCAATTGGGAGAGATAAATCAGTTGCAGATCTAGCCAAACGTATAGATTTTCCCGTTCTTATTGTTGGGCGATCATATTTAGGAACAATTAATCACACTGTGTTAACTGTGGCCTTTGCAAAATCTTTTGGTCTTGAAATATGTGGTATCGTACTTAACACAGATCAAGATATACAGAGAGATATTTCGGTGGCAACAAACTCAATAGAAATTGAGCGATTAACAGGACTGCCAATCTTAGGCGAAGTTCCATTCAATCAGCATATATTTGGAGAAGACATACCTATAGATTTAGTAGGGGATTTTGTATCCGGCCATATTGATATCGCGAAAATCTATCCTTCATGAACAGCACACTTCCTAATATCGTTTTTCAAACAAATGCTTAAATAACTACTTAAACTGAATTGTTGAAATGGAACTAGATAACAGATATTTCAGAATCTTGACATTAATTTCGAATGAGGAGATATAAATCGTTGCAAATTTAGCTATGCTATATCTTACCAACATATTGCTGAGAAGACCCAGATATAATATTGATAAGAAAAACAAGGTAGCCAACGAACAATTTCCGTTCAGGAATTGAAAAGAAATAGGAGTCTATGAATCCATATTGTTTTCGCTAAAAAATCACGAAACAATATTTTCCGGATGGCCTTCTAAATACGCAATAATGTTATTGACAGCACCTTGATTGAGTAGATCTACTCCTTCAGGTGTCATGTCCGCACAATGGGGAGTCAGAATAACCTGCTTGCAAGTCAAAAGAGGATAATCAGAGGGCGGAGGTTCTTGGTCATAAACATCAATGCCTGCACCGCTAAGACGTCCAGCATCCAGTGCCTCAACCAATGCATCAGTTTGAACAACCTCACCACGTGCACAATTTATTAACAATGCTCCCTGCTTCATCAACTCCAATTCTTTTTTGTCGATTAAATGTCTGCTCTCGTCGGTCAATTTAACGTGGAGACTGATCACATCTGCAGTCTGGAGCAATTGCTCGAAACTGACATACTGAATACCAAGTCGATCTGCTTTTTCCTGAGAGGGATGGAAGGTCCAAGCAATAACATCCATTCCAATTGCCTGACCAAGTTTAATCATCTCAGATCCTGTATTTCCTGTACCCACGATTCCCAATATTTTGTTACGCAAGAAAATATTATCTATACGGTTCCACCGTCCAGCTTTTGTTTCCGCAGTATGAAATGCAGTTCGTTTTGCCAAAGCAAACATCAACCCAAAAGCATGCTCAGCCACAACAGGTGCCGTTCGCCCCGGTTGATTACAGACAACAACGCCAAGTTCTTTGGCAACCTGCAAATCAATCATGTCAGTACCTATTGAACATGTGGTAATCATTTGAAGCTTAGGCAGTTGACGAAGAACTGGAGCTGTCCAATTCACCATTCCGCGGCTATTAATTAAAATATCGGCTTCCTTTGCCCGATTCACTTTTTCCGCGGAAGTGATCGGGCGATCAGTATACAAAACAACATCCCCGTAAAGGGCTAAGCGCTCTAAATGTGGGGATGATTGTATCTGTGGAGGATCATCTCCGGGAACCACAATTTTTAGATGGTTTAAGGCATATGTTTTAGACAATTAATTTCATCCTTTCATATTACTAAAAGTCACATTTTTCTATATGGAGTTTTAATGCCAAGCTAACTCGTTGAAAAACATCACGCCAATCATTCATCCGACTTTGCCGGAATAACTTCATAGTTGGATACCAAGGCGTATCCTCTCGTTTCAACATCCATCGCCAATCAGGTACATAAGGCAGCAAGGTCCAGACTTTCTTGCCCAATGCTCCGGACATATGTACTGTTGTATTAGATATAGAGATTACCAAATCGAGTGCCGATATCTGTGCAGCAAAATCATCTAAATTTGTTAATGGATTTATCTCCTGATCGGTGTATATCAGAATTCCTGTTGAAGAATAATATTCACCAATTTCCTGCTCTATATCTCCATATTGCAAATTAACGAAAAAGCAATCTGGTTGAGATAGAATCGGTGTCCAATTTTCCAAAATAGTACTTTTTTCCTTTTCAATGCCGTGATTGATGCTTTTCCACGAGATACCGACGAGAAATCTATCATCTGTTAGCCCTTTATACTTATCCCGTAACTGTGAGGCTTTCTCTGATGAGGCCGATAAATATGATTCTTTTTTTGGAAACTGACTTTCATTTCTCCTCAACCACTGTGCCAAACTGCCTATCGGAACTTGATAGTCGATATCCCTATCCAGCAACATTGGGTTGGGCTTTTGTTCTCGAGCAAAAAATTGGATTTTAGGAAAGGAACGTTGGAACAGAGGAACGAGTCGTTCTTCACATTCAGTAATAATCTTGTCCGCCATCCAAGAGAGAGTATCCAACATGTTGGCAAACATGATTTCATCACCAATTCCTTGTTCAGTCCACACAAGGACAGACTTGTCGCTAAGGCCAGTTCCATCCCAAGGAGGTTGAGGGAAGTTCCGATTCTCGGAAGGGAAATCATGGCATTTCCACCGCCACTCATATTTTTCCCATCCGCGCTCAAGCTCTCCGGTCAAAAGCAATAACATTCCAAGATTCTTATGCGCTTCAGAAAACTGTGAATTGATTTCTAAAGCCTTCTTATATACTACCACGGCATCCTCAAAATCCCCTTGCAACTGAAGTACATTTCCCAAATTATTGTAGGCGTCCGCATAGCCAGGAAAAATCTCAAGTGCTTTACAGTAGGCATCAATAGCTTCTTTGAATTTCCTTTGTTTTTGATTTGTGACCCCGAGATTGTTGTGTGTCCTAGCATCATTAGGATTGATTTCTAAAGCTTTCTTATACACTACCGCAGCATCCCCAAAATCCCCTTGCAACTGAAGTACATTTCCCAAATTATTGTAGGCGTCCGCATAGCCAGGAAAAATCTCAAGTGCTTTACAGTAGGCATCAATAGCTTCTTTGAATTTCCCCTGTTCCTTTAATAGAATACCAAGATTATTGTAAATCCCCGCGTCTGTAGAATCAACTTCCAGAACTTTGTAATAAGCATCAATAGCTTCCTCTAATTTACCTCGCTCTGTTAATAGCATACCGAGACTGCGACAGACTTCAACATCAGTGGGATCAATTTCCAGAATTCTATAATAGGTGTCGATGGCTTCTGCCAATTTTCCTTGTTTCTGCAACACTACACTCAGATTATTGTATGTTCTGATATCATCAGGATTTATTTCTAGAGCTTTTCGGTAAGTGTCAACCGCTTCTTCTAATTGTCCAGATAAACCAAGTATGTTCCCAAGGTTGTTATAAGCGTCAGCATTTTTTGGTTCAATTTCAAGAACTTTATAGTAGGCATTAATGGCTTCTCTCAATCTGCCCTGCTTTTTTAATATAAGACCGAGACTAAAAAAGCATGATGATTGATTTGGATCTATTTTTATCGCTTGTCCGATCAAATCAACGGCTATCTCGAAATTCTCTGCCTGATAAGCAATAACACCTAATAAGTGAAGCACAGTAAAATGCTGTGGATGAATCTGCAGTATCTGTTGATATATCAGCTCAGCTTGTTGCAATTTTCCCGTCTGATGAAAACCGATAGCTTTCTGTAAATCTCTTTCAACATCCATCTGATTAGGATCTTTCTCAGGTCGTCTATCATTCTGTTTACTATTCACGAAAAAAATATTACCTTTTGCCTAATACCATTTTAAATTGATAATACATCCAATAAAAACTATACCCAGAGAATATTCTTGGTGATGTTAAAGACTTGTTTACTTAACCTAGGTTCACATAGTATTAAACAATAGAGCATGAAGTAATTTAAGTAAAAAATGTTACCAAGGAAATTCCTGACTTGATATTTGTATTCTTTCACTAGCCGTTTGCAGATGTAATGCTAATCAGCCGTCCAGCAAACACTATTATATATGAACATTGTTCTCACGTACTACTGAGAAACCAAAAATCTGGCAGGGAATCATTGTTGGCTGTTAATTCTATTAATATGGGGCTAAGTCTTAGAGGAACAAGCTGTGCTTTGAGCCAAACGAAAGATAATCTTGAATTAGCGTCTTAAACAAGCGATAATCCTACTAACAAGAACTTTGGGCATAGAAAAAATTAATGAAAATCAGTCTCATTTTTAAATTAGTCTTAGTCTTAATTTTCCTAGTTCTAGGCTTCATTTATTTCCCTATTCCTAGTTTAAAGATCGATAAATTAGAACCTTTTGAGTTAACGGAATCCCACTTCAGTCTAATCCAAGCCAGCCATAATTTACATCGACCTTTTCCGGAGATGACTACGAGAAGTGACAATCCGACAACCGCTGAAAAATCTGAATTGGGACGACTTCTTTATTTTGACTCTGTCCTATCGGGCGACAACGACATTTCCTGTGCTCACTGCCACCATCCAGATCTCGGGTTTGCCGATAATCGTGGTCTGTCTATGGGAAAAGGCGGAAAAGGACTTGGTCAAGCCCGAAATGGTGGGACCATCATCCGACGAGGTTCGCCCACTATTTGGAATACAGCTTATAATCATCGGCAGTTTTGGGATGGTCGGGCTCTTGATTTGGAAGATCAAGCTCAAAACCCAATCCAACACAAGGATGAAATGGCGCAAAATCCAGAAGAGTTGATAGGAGAACTACGTGCTCTGCCAGAATACGTTCAAAGATTCGATCAAGCCTTCGGAGGGGAAAAGGGATCTGGTCTTACTTTCAAAAATCTAACTTATGCCATTGCCGCTTTCGAACGGACCATTATTTCTCAGAATTCGAGATTTGATCGATATGCTCGTAATGATCAATCCGCCCTCAATTCATCGGAACAACGGGGCTTAAACATTTTTCGATCCCTGAAAACACGTTGCTTTGAATGCCATAATTTTCCCACCTTTGCTAACCCTGACTTTAAAATTATTGGTGTGCCTGATATACCCAACATAGGTCCGGATTTAGGTCGAGGAGAGATTGCTGGGAAAGCGTACAATCGCGCCTTCAAAGTGCCTACTCTAAGGAACATCGCTTTAACAGCACCCTACATGCATAACGGTGTTTTTCAAACTCTAGAGGAGGTTATTGATTTTTATGCTCAAGGAGGAGGACGGGGCCAAGGACTTGATATCCCAAACATGGACGATAAAATTCGTAAATTCAAATTAAGTTCCAGCGAAAAATCTGATTTAATTGCCTTCCTTCATTGCCTCACAGATGAGTCGGCAAAACCGAAGTTTCCCGATACAGTTCCATCTGGCCTTTCCGTTGTAACCAGATTAACAAATCAATCACCAGAGTTGGCAGCTTTCCACCAACACACTAAACCACATCCCAAATCAAAAGTACAAAAAGTGGAACGAACCATCACTGTGTCTGCCGGACAATCAATCCAAGCTGGCATCAATCTCGCGGTCTCGGGTGACTTGGTGCGAGTCATGCCAGGCCACTACCACGAAACACTTTCAGTAGATGTCTCAGGTATTACTATTCAAGGCATAGAAATTGATGGCAAAAAACCCGTCTTAGATGGTAAGCAGGTTCTGGCTGATGGGTTAGTCGGATCTGGGAGCAATTTGGAGATTCGCAACTTTAATGTAGTCAACTATACTGCTAACGGTCTGATGATTAACGGTGCCTTAAACGTTACGTTCGCTGATATTTATTGTGAAAATACAGGCTTATATGGAATCTATCCAGTCGAATGTGTTGGAGTTAAAGTGGAGAAATGCGAAGTAACAAGGGTCAGAGATGCTGGGATTTACGTTGGACAATCAAAAGATATTGTAGTGAAAGACTGCATTGTTTATGGAAATGTAACTGGTATCGAAATCGAGAATTCGGTAGGGGCAGTCGTTGAAAACAACGAAGCGTACGACAATGCTGGAGGCATCTTGGTGTTTTTGCTACCGAATAACCCTTCCAAAGTTTCTAGAAACTGTAAAGTTATTGGAAACCGAGTACACGATAATAATCATGAGAATTTTGCTGATCCAAATTCAGCTGTTAGTGGAGTACCTTCGGGGACAGGTATTCTAATCATGGCTGCAGACGAGGTGGAAGTTACACAAAATGAAATTCAAAACAACAATTCTTATGGAGTCGCAATTGTCGGTCTCGATATAGACAGTAAAGAACCAACTTCCTATGATGTTAATCCAGTTCCTCAAAGTTGTTGGGTGCATGAAAACACAATGAAAAATAACGGCCTAGATCCTGATCCTTCCGTTTTAAAACTAGGACTCCCAGGAGCAGATTTGCTCTGGGACTTAAGTGGATACGACAACAGTTGGGATCAGCCTAGTGCTCGTTCCATGCCTCCTATTCTGCCCAACAAATCATGGCCAGATATTTTACGTCGAGCGAATTGGCGGTTGTGGAAAATCCTCAGTAGCATTTAGTCTGCCGAATTTAGGCTCAACGCAGGGGTAGAATCTGAATTAGATTAAATTTTTATCTTGTAGATATGATATTAATTTTCTCATTTCTGTAATGACTTCGTCTTCCCTGTCTGCAATCATATCAAAAAGTAGAGAACTTATTTTGTTTTTTCTTTTTGCCGTACCACTAGCAGGTTTTTCATATCGTTCAGGGGTTATCCCTAAATATTTAACAGAAAGATAGCATTCTGGATTCCCAACCGTAATTTTGCCACTAAGAATACTACCAACTGCTCTCTTACCATAACTCACGACATAACATCTGCCAGTTCTCTTGTCGATAATAGCATATCCGCCTTCATCAATGGTTTCGTTCCAACATTTCTCGAACCCACTAGTGGGAATTAAAGACCGTAAATCGCCTGCGGACCGCATCAGAATTCGTCTTCTAGTTGGTTCTCTAATAACAGCTAGTCCATCTATGTTAACTATTTCGGATGAGGTGGACTGCATAAGATAGATATTATCTAGAGTATAAATCACATTACCTTTCAGTCCTTTTGCTAAGTTTAGATATCTTTCTATAATATTGCTATTGGAAGGATGTAGTTGGTATTGGTCTGCGACTTCAAAAATCTGTCTGAGTCTTTTTCTTTCCTCTATACTGGAAAATCTATTACTAGGTAAAATAATCTCCGTTTTTAAAACATAATCAACAAACAGTTCATTAATTACATTTAGTTGTGATTCTTGTACATCTGCCAAGATACTTAATCCTGTTTTGCTTTTCGACAGAATTCTACCAATCAAGTATTGGTTACGCAGAAACCGGATTTCCCGAGAGATTAGGTCCAGAGTTGGACGACCCATCTGATCTATCATAATTTTGTGCTCCCATCTAGTCCCTCTCTCATGACGTAGGATTTGGAGCTGTTGCTCAGACTGATCTGTTTTTATATGTCCTAAGACAGTCCATGGGTCGAAGGTCGTTCGGTAACCCTCACTAACCTGCGCATTTATACTAGCAAACACACAATCTCGACGTTCATACCTAGAATATATCCCAAACTCAAATTCTAAATGGCTGAACGGCTCTAGTACCTCTAAGAGATCTTTGGCAAACTCTTCTCCTTTTGGGAAAGGTTTGAAGATTGCTTCCGTTTGTTTGGGATGATTGAGTGCGTCTAGGAATTTCCCGATTGGAATTCCCTGCATGTCAGATCCCATTCCAATGATCTTCGTTTTCGTTTTAAAGGGAGGTTGGCGGAGAAACAAATCACGCTGAGAGACAAATTGCAAAGCCGGATAGGTATCTAAGTCATGTATTGTGGGAGCATCACTAAAAAACTTTTCCAGTAACTCTACATCAACATCTTCACCTGTAGTACTCTGTTTTAACTCGGCAAAATCAACAGTATCATCCAAACCAAATCGAAGTGGTGCGCTGGAAGAAAAATTATCGTAATTTGATCGCCGAAAGCGTATTCTGGGCTTAATACGGATAACAGGAATCAAACCATAGTTTTTTAATAAAATATATAGGGTTACCGTGTAGGATTCAGCATGCGTTTTCCGTTGCAAAATCCTATTTTTTTCAGTAGCTTTTCCGTCCCTGACCAAGTGTTCTTGAACCAAGTCACTGTCATTACCGAAAATCATCATTCGGTGTTCTTCTCTACTATGGTCGACCATGTTTAGTTTGCTGTTTTAACACTAACTCAGTTTAAGCCCTATCGTTTTCGATAGGACAATTTTGAATAATTAACCGAACTATCGCTGCCGTTCCCTGCCACCAAGCCTCATTTAATTCAACAATTGTATCTTCATAGTAAAGAATTTTCAACAATTTAAAGGCTTCCAAAAGCTCATTTGGCTTGATAAGATAATCTGGATTTCTAGGACCATATGTGCTACGTTCAGGGTGATCAATTGAAAATTGCTCAAGGATAAACATCCCCTGTGGTTTCAACAGACTAATTATTTTAGGTAATAACAACCTATCAAAAAAATAAAAACAAGTAATCAGATCATATTTCCCTTTTCCTATCCCATCCCCATCCAGATCCGCTACAATTCCACTGACGTACACTTCCTTTTCCTGCGCGAGTTTAATGCATTTTCTGATCGCGAACTCCGAGATATCTATGCCAGTTGTATTGTAACCACATTGAGCCAGATAGACTGCGTTACGTCCTTCACCCATAGCAAGAACGAGTGCGTCTCCTTTGGTGAGGATATTGATTTTTTGTCTTAGAAAAGGCGATGAATCCTTTCCATAAACATACTTCTCGCAATTGTATCTTCGGTCCCATTTTTCTTTATCTTTAATTGACATAATTTCTTCTGACCAATCCAAGATTTTTTGCAAAATCAAGTATGCACAGTATCAACATTATGCGCAATATCATCTCTAAAACCATTCCTGGCCTCAACGGATAGCCAGCATCTTTTTTGTTTCTAGTGTGAATTGGCTATAAAAATCGGGCTACTTCTGGTTGAAAGACACGTCTTTGAAATAGTATTCTCACAAACTGAAAAAGTACCAATATAGAGGACGCAAATATTATTGGATAAGTACTGAAATCAAAAAATTCGCAAAGATTCTCAGCTAAGTATTTACCACCAATTCCTGCGTGTGCCATCAAAAGATTCTACAGTTACTCTGAGCAATAACCTTAGGAACAACCCACAATACTAAACCCACTCAATTGATTAAGAAAAAGGATTGCCTAAGATTAAATATAGACCTCACGTTTACCTAGAATTTTGTGAATTGGTGTAATCTTAGACAAGGCGATTGGTCGCATGAAACAAACGAAAAAGAAAGATTTTGAATCTATCTACACCAAAAAATAAGGCGGGAAAAACAGTCACAAAGACCTAACATACCCAACTCAGACCATTAACTTTTACCATAAATGAATCTATTGAATTCTATGAGCACCCACTTGTCGCACCGCAATTTAAGCATCGGTAACAGGTTCCATTTCGCACCATGATTGATCCACACGCCTGACAAGGAGGAGCATCGGACTGCATCGTAGCAACCTGTTTTTCACGCAATTCAAGTTGACCTTCTAATGGCACAATACGAGAAACAGCATTCAAATCTCCTGAGCCTAATTCATCGGAGTAGGATCGCGTAGATTCAATTTGGTTTCCGAATGTCTCCGGAACTTCTGTATCAACCTGATTTTGTGGGAGGAATTTTTGTCCAAGCCAACGGAAAACGTAGTCAATAATTGACTTGGCGATTGGGATATCCTGATTACTAGTGAATCCGGAAGGCTCAAACCGAACATGGCTGAACTTATCAACAAGTGATTCTAAAGGTACCCCGTATTGCAATAAAATGGAAGTCATTGTCGCAATAGTATCTATCAAGCCAGAGATAACAGACCCTTCCTTAGACATTTTGAGGAAGACTTCACCGGGACTACCATCATCATAAAACCCAACTGTGATATAGCCATCATGACCAGCCACACTAAATTTATGTGTTACCGATTGACGCTCATCAGGAAGTCTTTTCCTAATAGGCTGAAGTGAATCATGGCTCTCCAATTTCTCTTCAAGTGTGTCATCCTGACTATTAGATGACAAAGGTTGGCTGCTCTTACTTCCATCACGATAGATGGACATACATTTAACACCTAGTTTCCATGCTTCAACATATACATTTTTTATGTCATCGACGGCTGCTTCATTTGTCAGATTAACTGTCTTTGAAATTGCACCTGAGATAAATGGTTGAACAGCGGCTATCATTCGAACATGCCCCATTGGTTCGATGAAACGTGTACCGATCTTGCCACACTTATTGGCGCAATCAAAGATAGAATAATGTTTTTCTTTAAGGTGCGGAGCCCCTTCAATCGTGCCATTTCCGCAAATGGCTTCGTCCGCAGCATCAATCTCTTCCTGACGAAATCCAATAGACTTTAGCATGTTGAATTCTGGATCTTGTGTCTCCTCAGGATTCATTCCTAAACGCTTTAAGCACCCTTCATCAACGATGCCGGGAACAAAAGCTAGATTCAAGTCAAAAGCACTAGGCAACGAGGTTTCTACCTTGGCCAGATCTTCCTCTGTAAACCCTTTGCTTTTTAGTGTTTCTTCATTGATGTGGGATGCCCCTTTAAGTGTTCCAGTACCAATAATGTAAGCAATTATTTCTTCGATCTGTTCGTCAGCATACCCAAGATGTTCCAAGGCTTCAGCAACACTCCTGTTAACAATTTTAAAGTAACCACCACCAGCTAATTTTTTGAATTTCACCAAGGCGAAATCCGGTTCAATGCCTGTTGTATCGCAATCCATCAATAAAGCTATTGTGCCCGTTGGAGCAATAACAGAAATTTGCGAGTTGCGATAACCAAATTGTTCCCCCATTTGCAAACAAACATCCCAATCTTCACGGGCCGCATCGAGTATGTAATCCGGACAGTTTAAATCCAATTGTCCTCCAGTGGAGGAAGAAGAGACCTTGTCAATTCTATAAGCTGCATCGCGATGCAAATTCATGACTTCCAGCATTGACTCCCTATTTTCTTCAAAACAGTCAAATGTTCCTACGTTACCAGCGATCTCCGCGCTAGTTTGGTAACCATGACCCGATAGAATCGCCGAGAGCGCTCCGGCCCAAGCTCTGCCTTCACTGCTATCATAAGGAATCCCATTCAACATTAAAAAGGCGCCAAGATTAGCATAACCCAATCCAAGTGGACGGAAATCATGGGACCTTTTGGCAATCCTTTCAGTTGGATATGAAGAAAGATCGACAATAATTTCCATTGCAGTGATGAATACTCGGATAGCATGTCTATAAGCCTCAACATCGAACTCACCATCCTCACGCATAAATTTCACCAGATTCAGACTTGCTAAATTGCACGCTGTATCATCTAAGAAAACAAACTCTGAACAGGGATTTGTAGCGTTGATTCTACCCGTACCTTTGCAGGTATGCCATCGCTGGATAACATCATCAAACTGTACACCAGGATCCGCGCAAGCCCAAGCAGCATATGCAATTTTATCCATTAACCATTTGGCATCATATTCATCCGCAGATCTTCCGCCCATCCGGTAAGTCGTTTGCCATTTACCATCTTCAAGATACGAATTCATAAATGAATCAGGTATACGAACAGAATTATTGCTGTTTTGTCCGCTAATTGTGTGATAGGCTTCCCCATTGAAATCGGCAGAATAACCTGCAGCTATCAATATTTTTGCCTTCTTCTCTTCATTCAGTTTCCAATCAATATAGTCTACAATTTCCGGATGGTCCATATCGAGAATAACCATCTTGGCTGCTCTACGCGTTGTCCCTCCAGACTTAATACTACCTGCCCAACGATCAAAACCTTCTAGGAATGAAAGAACTCCAGAACTCGCTCCGCCACCTGAAAGAGGCTCACCTTTAGCTCGCACTTTGCTAAAATTTGAACCAGTCCCGCTACCATATTTAAACAGCCGAACTTCAGATTTCTGCAGTTCAAGCATAGTATCAAGAGAATCATCCACTCCTTGGATAAAACAAGCTGAGTTTTGAGGATGTTCATAAGCATTTTTCGTTATCTGAACACTTTTTGTTTCCATGTCCCAGTAATAGTTTCCACCACCACCTTCAATACCATATTCATGCCAAAGACCACAGTTAAACCAAACCGGTGAGTTAAAAGCCGCATACTGATGAGAAAGCAAATAAATTAGCTCGGCTTCAAACGACTCAGCGTCTTTGGAACTAGCAAAGTATCCTCCAGATGCCTCACCAGCTTGGCGAATTGTACGGGCAACTCTCTGAGTTAGTTGACGTACACTTGTTTCCTGATCCACTTGAGGAACACCAGCTCTGCGAAAGTATTTCGAAGCAACAATATCTGTAGAAAGTTGAGACCAGCTGGCAGGAACTTCGACTCCTTTCTTCTCGAATATCACCGCCCCTTTTTCATCGTAGATCGCAGCATTTCTCACCTCCCATACAATTTCGTCAAACGGGTCTAACTCCGGTGTAGTGAAGTGTCTTTCGATTTTCAACCCTTGTTGCTGGATGCCATCTTTACGAACAGCTGATTTAAGGTTAGAGACTTCATCTGACGGCACAGCTATAACCTGGTCACTATGGGGATCATTAGTTTTGGACATTTCGTTTCCTTATTGAAAGTATGGCAGAAAAAATATTCAGATTTACAATTTCACAGTTTCCAAAAGAGTCAAGTATTTTTAAATATTGAATTCTAATCGTCGTCCAAAATCAAGTTTCAATGTTAGCAAATTCCTATGAGACCTAATTTCTTGATTTTAGCTGAGCACACTAAATAACAAGTGTGAAATTCTTATGTAAAGTATGTAACATTATTGGGGAAAAGTGTCAAGGGTTATAAACAAAAAATTTGGTGAATTTGGCCGCTATAAAATAATGAGAAGGGATTTAAAAATTACTTCAAATAACTTAGGATAAGGCCAATAAGAGGTTTTAAAAATTGTTCTGTTTTAATCGAAAACTAGTATCATTAAAATAACATAACCTAAATTTCTTCAAGCAAGGATAAAATATCTTTTGACAGTTGACTCATTTTTTCCTGATGGACGCCATCATAATACCCGCGGATTTGCATCTTTTGGTCAACAAGAACAAAGTAGGTACTATGGTTGATAGAATCTTCAACAGAACTAACTTTAAATCCTTTAAAAGCAAGTTTATGTATAGCCTCTGATGAACCGGTTAGGAAATACCAGGTGTTGGTGTCAGCACCATAACGTGAGGCATATGCATCCAGAACTTGCGGCGAATCTCGACTAGGATCAACAGAAACCGAAATCATTCTTACCCGATCATCCTTTTGAAAATTCTTGTGAAATTCTGCCATCTTCTGGCTCATGGCCAAACACGGTCCAGCACATTTGGTAAATATAAAGTCAGCGACCCAAATTTTTCCTTTCAGTTGATTAGAGGAGAATTCGTTAGCGTTGGAATCGATGAGGGAAAAATCAGGGACTTGGCCATAAACAGCAAGTTCTGAAGATTCAAGGGGAGAATCTCGAAAAAGAATGAATCTGACTGTGAACAATCCAAAGACTATAAGCAGAAAAGCCACAACTAGCGAGGATTTTAACATAGGTTCCAAGTCTAATGTTGGATCAAATACTTCTAAGCATTACACCAAGGAAAACAGCAATGGAGGTTGAAACTAAGGCCAGAAGCCACATCTTTTCTGCTGCCGGATAATTTTCTTCTCGAGCCTTCTTTGATCCGATTCCAGAAAATGCCCCGACAGCAATCAGGAGCACGAATTTGGTCAAAATAACATGAGTTGTTCCATCTCTAAATATGTCACCCAGCGAGATGCCTGCTTGAAACGAATTTTGCACCTGAAAGTAAAATAAAGCAAAGCCACTAATTAAGATCAGTCCGATAAAGAATTGGGTTATTTTCAATAAAGCGTGGATGACTCCCTGATAAGACTGATCAGCCGAGGCAAAAACCAGCCGCCCATAAAGAAACCCACCAAATACACCAGCCATGGCCAGTAAATGAACCCAAATTAGAAGATTTTTTAGTAGTGACATTTTTTTATTTCAAAAAAAAAGATGAACAAAGCAGAAATAACTATAACTAGCCATTCACAAGAAATGAAGAGAGGTACGGTTGGACAAACCAGTCTCAGAGAAAATAAGTTACTTATTCGTCTTCTGCAGATTCAGCAACTTTCTTGGCCATCCATTTTTCAAACTCTTCCTTGGGATGAACCACCATATCAGCACGCATTAGATAATGTCCGATACCACATAGTTGCGCACAGGCAACTTCCCACGGACGAACGATTTTAACGATTTTCGATCCACTCAGGTCTTTTGGGGAAGACACTTCAAATGTACCATTTTCCAAGTTGATATTTTTCACAACCAATTCCTGTCCACGTGGACCGAGTGTGCCACCAGTAAACAAAACTTTAGAGGCGCGTCCTAATATACCATAAAAGTCTTTTTCTTCTCTGCCGTAGAAATCCTTAATATGTTCAGGACCTATCGTAATCACAGAATTTTGATCCCCTCTAGGAGTAACCGTAAAGTCAGTTATGTTTACTAGGTCATAACTAGATTTATTTGGTTCAAAATACACGGGAACTTGTATTCCTGGGATTGTATCTTGCTTTACACGCATTACAGGCAGGAAAAACGAGTGTATAACATCTTTACTCATCAGTTGGGCAATTACAGGCTTGTTAACCGGTAGATGTAACTGATTGACTGTTGTAATATCATCCCTCGCATTTGGATCGCTTAGATCTAAACCAACGGGATTATCTCGATAGAAACTTTTGTTTCCTTTAACCGTTTCGGGGTTAATTACGCGGCCGAATTTGCCGTCTGGTCCCGGGTAGTGAAAATTCCAAGCAAATTGTTCTGCCAAAACACGAACCACAAGAGGGGCTTTAACGGATTTGACATTGGCATCCACAAGTTGTTGTGACCAGAATGGCAACGAAACACCTATCAGCAAAATCCCTTCAATAACTGCAACCCCGATTTCCAAGTAGCTTGAAAGGTGCCCCCTTACTCCATCATAACTTGCAGTTGGATTCTTAGATTGTCTAAAACGCAGTAGCGTATAGACCAAAAAAATGCCCCAGCCAATCCCCAGAACAAACATCAGGACATGAAGCAAATAAATTAGGTTGTCAGTTTCGTGGATACCACTCTGCAAAACCCCGTGAGCCGTTGCATTCATCGGCATACCCGGCATTTTCTTGCCTAGATCTAAAAGATCCCGCATAGGTAGAACAACGCTGACTATAACCACAATGGCAACCAGACCAAAAATCACCAGAAGGAACGATCGTTTTGAGGCGGATTTCTCCATTTATGAATTTTCTCCCTTTTTCTCGTTTAAGCTGTTGGCATGGACTTTTGCTCTTTTTCGAAGGTTCAGAAAAAACACGGCAAAACTAGCCCAGATTCCAACAACAAAGACAAGCAAGGTCAAAATACCCATGTTCATACCAATTATCATTGGAGATTCTGGGTCGCCATAGCAGACGGAACAGGCGACAGATATTTGCTGAACAGATAACATTAAAAGAAAACTGCAAATAAAAGGCAAATAGTTTATGCGCTTCACGGAACCCTCAAGTCTTTAGTCTTTCGAAGAAACAGAAAAATATAGTAGATTAACCCTGCACCGGCGGCAATGGAAAACAAGCTGCCAAGTAAATAGATCACGGTAGCATTTGCCAAATAGAACCTCAAACACCAAGCACCAAAACCAAATGAGAAAATAGCAGAGATAAGAATCACAATGATGTGAAATGCTTTAAGTGACATGATTAGAGACTTTTACCACCAATTTAAGATCTAGAGAAGGCAAAGTTAGATGTTGAAGTTTCACCCTCATTAACCGTAACCGTTGCGGTTTGAATCCCCAATTTTTCATGCCAAGCTTCAATCTGATAAGTACCAGCCGGTAAATTCCTGATTTCAAATTTCCCGTTCGGAGCAGTCAAGCTGAAGAATGGATGGGGCAGAACACTAACGTATCCACCCATCCAAGGATGAACATCACATTTAATTGGAAAAGGATCCTGTTCTTCTTCTTGGAAAGTATAATCAATTTTCTTGGTCATTTTCGGCATGGCTTTATTGAATTCTGAGTTTATATCTGGCATGGCATGAACATTGTGCATTATACCATCAGAGTTTTTGATGGTTATTTCTTGGCCAGTCATGACTGCTAGAATATGCGGTTTATACATACACCCATATTGATCTAAGATGGCTGGTTTAACACGACCAGCCGAAACCTCATCAGTTGCATCGTAGGCCCGACCAATAGGTGGCCCCTCTGTAATGCGAACTAAAATATTGGCCAATGTATTGCTTGGTCCAACAACTACAGTATCAGATGTTGGTTCGGTTGTTGTATATTTTCCGTAACAACCAACATCAACCGACATCTCTTCTATCAGTGATTTCATTCTGGGAACAGTGCCTTCAAAAGTAACCAACCCGGAAATAACTGAGGTGCCGTATATGGCGCCACCGGATGAAGCGGTTGTTGAACCATCGCCTGTTTGTTGAGGATTAAACACTTTATTACGCCAATAAGCACCAATTGGACTACCTGTTGGAGCGGTAAATTCACCACTATGTTCGTCATCATGGTTTCCATGATCCTCTTCATGTTCCTGAGGCTCATGAAGGTGGGTTAGAGATTCATTATACTTTTCTTGGAATCTGCGTTCATCTTCATCATTATAATACGGATGCTTGTTTCTTGTCGCACCTAGTGCAATAAACACTAAAATCAAAAAGCAAACAACCGTTAGCCCTAGAAGCTGATAAATGGACTTCTTTTCGTGGTTCAAGTGCATGAAATACAACGCTACTAATGATCCCTTAACTGCAGCAACGATTAAAGCAACAACAATACCACCTGTTATACCAAGGTCGACTCGGCTAACTCCAACAGTGACTGCCGTCAGTATGGCTAAAGCCAGAAAAACATATAAATACTTCTTAACGTCTCGGCTAATATCATGTATATGACCCTCTGCCATTATTCAATCCCTCCCTAACTTCCGGGTAACAAGTATAGAACAGGAAACAGGAAAATCCAGACTAGATCGACAAAGTGCCAGTATAATCCAGCACACTCAATTCGGTTTATAAATCTGTCCGGCTCAGTCTCCCACATTTGACAACCCGGAACTGCTGATACAAATGTTTTCACCAATCCCGAAAGTAAAAGAAAAACGTATAAAATAATGGGACTAACTGCAAAAACAATCCCAGATTTGTGATACAACAAGAAAGCACATAATACTATCAATGCAGCAGGTATAATCAGGTAATATATAATTGCCCAAAACCGTGTTAACAGGGATTTCCAAGGTAATAGGAAGTATCCATTGACCAGAACACCACCGATAATGTGAAGCGCATGTAATCCAGTCAAGGTGAAATATATAGCGTAGAAATTATGGGTTTTAGGATATATACCGTGAGAAAATTTGTAGTTATATTCATAAGCTTTTGCGACTAAAAAAACCAACGAGAGTAAAACGGTAAGTCCCATAAAAAGTTGGAATCTTTTCAAACTCTCAGCTCGGATTTTTTGAGGATTAGACAGAGCCGATACCGTAATCCTTTCCTGAACATCCTCCGAACCCAATTCCAAGTTGGCTATTTCTTTCTCCCTTGCCCGACCAATTGCTAGAGATGCCCAAGCCATGATTATAGTAACACTAGAAGCAATCAAGACGAAGGTGTTGAAGGTCGCTAGCGGAACATTGAGACCCGCCCCACCTTTTTCAACCGAAATACTGCCTTCAAGCCAACCAACGGCTCCAGTACGTAACAGAATATAAGTAGAGAAAAGACCTCCGAACAGCATCACTTCAGACGCCAAGAAAAGCCATATTCCCATTTTACCGTTATAGACTCCCGTGTCCGGTCGACTTTCTACTGTGTAAGGAATTTGCAAAGTTAAGCCTCCAATTCCAACGCTTTGTTCTGTGGTGTGAAATCTTCGTCCATACCCGGCAGACTATATTCATATGGTCCCCGAAAGACTTCAGGAATTTCGGCGAAATTCATGTGGGGTAGTGGAGGAGATGGAGCAGCTGTCCACTCCAATGTCGTGGCCTGCCATATATTATCCTTAGCTTCTTCACCCCACCAGATGCTACTGAAAAAATTAAAAATAAATGGGAGTTGGAAAATAGCCAGTCCCCAAGCGCCATACGACATCACTTGATTCCAACCCAAGACATCCTGAGCATGAGCGTATGTGAGACCTCCGTCAGCCAATCGTCTGGAGACACCAGCTAACCCTTGGATAAACATCGGCATGAAAATCACGTTCATGCCAATAAAAGATCCAAAAAAGTGAATTTTACCTAAGCCTTCATCCATACGACGACCTGTAATTTTAGGAAACCAGTAATAGATTCCAGCAAAAAGGGCAAAGATAGTACCTGGAGCAACAACATAGTGAAAATGACCAATGACATAATAAGTATCGTGAAGCGGAATATCACTAGTGTTCAGCCCCAGTGGCAAGCCTGTCAGTCCGCCAATACCAAACATTGGTAAAAAAGCCAAGGCAAAAAGCATCGGGGTATTGAAACGGATCGACCCACCCCAAAGTGAAATCATAAATGCTGTTAAAATAACAACAGATGGAATGGAGATAATCATGGTTGTGGTTTGGAAGAAGGCGCTGATGGCTGTACCCATACCAGTCAGGTACATGTGATGTGCCCAAACGATAAAAGACATGAAGCCAAGAAAAATCGCAGAATAAACCAAGGATTTATAGCCCCAAAGTGGTTTACGTGTGTTATTGGCGATAATCTCGCCAACAATCCCCATAGCCGGTAAAATCAAAACATAAACTTCCGGGTGGGCTAAAAACCAGAATAAATGTTGCCAGAGTATTGGACTTCCACCACCAGCTATGTCAACTGGTTGACCACTAACCACCAAACCAGTTGGCATGAAAAAACTGGTTCCAGCAAGACGATCCATCAGTTGGAGGATTCCTGCTGCTTCCAACGGAGGAAACGCTAACAAAAGCAAAAAGGATGTAACCAACTGCGCCCAGATAAAAAACGGTAGACGCATAAAGTTCAATCCTGGCGCGCGCAGTTGGATAATGGTAACAATAATATTAGCGGAACCAAGCAAAGATGATGTAATGAGAAATACCATGCCAACAAGCCAAAAATCTTGTCCATGTCCAGCAGCAATATTAGCTAATGGAGGATAAGATGTCCAACCAGACTGGGCAGGACCGAGAGGAATAAAAAAGCTAATCAACATAATAAGACCACCAACAAAATAGACCCAGTAGCTAGTCATATTAAGCCGAGGAAAAGCCATATCCGGCGCTCCTATTTGAATCGGAACAATATAATTACCAAATGCTCCGACACCAAGTGGAACAACCCCTAGGAAGATCATAATAGTACCGTGCATAGCACCAAACTGGTTGTACACTTCCGATGAAATCGCAATACCAATTATAGGAAGAGGATTATCGGGAAACGCCAATTGCCAACGCATCAACATCATCAGGACAAAACCAAAAAAAAGAAAAACCAAGCTAGTAATACCATACTGGATACCAATGGTCTTGTGGTCTACCGAGAAAAAGTACTTTCGCCAGAAGCCCTCATCGTGATGATGTTCCTCATGGTGATGCTCCTCATGATTTTCATGAAGGTTTGAATCGTTCTGATGTTCCATTTCTTTATCCTGTATAATGCTTTGCTTCTAGGAGATTAACTTAATAATTAAGATTTACTCAAGGTAAAGTTTAATGTATGGGTTTTACCGTCCTCAACAGTAACAGCTTGCGTTTGTGTCCCCAGTTTTTCGTGCCAAGCTTTAACATCATAAGTACCCGCTGGTAAATTCCTAATTTCAAATTTTCCCTCTATGTCAGTTACATTAAAAAACGGGTGATTTGAAATGCCAATGTAGCCTCCCATCCACGGGTGTACATCGCACTTAATAGGGAAAATTGGTTCAGCTTCTTCAAAAGTATGCGAATATGTCTTCTTGGTTTTCGGCATGGCTTTATTAAACTCGGTATTTTTTGCTGGCAACGCATGGACATTATGCATGATTCCATCCGAGTTTAAAATTTTGATTTCTTGTCCCACCATGGCTCCGACCACATGAGGTTTATACATACAACCTTTCTGGTCTATCACTACGGGTTCGGATGGGGTAGCATATTCGGCATTGGTTGGTACCCCTTTTGCGATATGAACAAATACATTCGCTAATTGGTTTCTTTTGCCTAAAACAATTGAATCTGATACTGGATCATCGGAGTACTCAGCAATACAGACCGACTCTACAGCCATATCTTCAGCTAGGGATTTAGCCCATTTCTTGGGAGCTTTGCCTTCAAAGGTAATTTCTCCAGTGATGACCGCAGTTCCTGTTGAAGCCGCGGCGGCTGTTACAGCTTTGCTACCAGATCGCTTAGGAACAGGCCTTCGTCTCTCTGCTGGTTTATCATTCCCGCTACAACCAATTAAAATTGAAACTGCCGTAACCATAAATACAATAGCGACAAATCTTTTTCCCATTATTGTTTATGTGTTTTCCTTCTCAAATTTTTCAGCCAGAAAATGCTTAAACCCTTCCATATCCGCAGGCACCTCAAAACCACGAAACTCGCTACGACAATCGTAACAAACAACCATGTTTGGCACACGTCGATACAGTAACCAATCAAAAAACGACAGAACTGGCAAGCTGAGACAATAAGTGAAGGGTGCCAAGCAAACACCCACGAACATGATGGCTAATCCCAAGACCTTATTAAAATCCTTTTGTCCGTAAAAATATGGACAACCACATATAGGACATTTCTTAAAGATACTATCCCGATCAATCTGCCATGTTGTCTTGCAACTCGAACACTGAATACTTCTGACTTCCTCACCAACTTCAATTTGTGAATCATGACAACAGTGTTGGCATTCAACACTGATCGACGATTTCATAACGCAAGGCCATACTGAATCAAGTAATACTTATACGCAAAATCTCCCATCAGGACTGAAATAGAGACTACATACAAAATCCCTGTTGCCGATTGGGTTGATTTTAACTTTACCGTTTCATGTACAAAATACAGGAGAATAAATGGAAAAATTGTTCCAAAAAAAAATCCAACCGATAGGAGGAGACCATCAATCATCTGAATGAAGCGAAACAGCGATATCTCAACGTCCAAATACGTCACTTTTCCAATCATAATCGACAGAAGGTTCCAGATTAATCGAAGAGTCACCAAACCCCAGAAGATCCTAGTAGCCTTCATCAACAAATTAATCGGTAAATTTTCAACATTCAAGTACCAATGACCAAGTACACCCGCAAATATTGAAGAGCATAACACTAAACCACTAAGAATGCTGATAATCTGCAACATCCAGTCGTATGAAATCAACTGGTCTTGTACTTGAAAAAGAGCAATAATTCCGATAACTGATGTCGAAGCTATCGAGAACCATTTTATCCGGTCCCGATTCCAAAAGTAAGCGGACACAGCAAGCAATGCTATAAACCAGAAAGTTACTAGTCCTTTTACCGGAAATGTGACAGCATGTATACGCCACAGGCTGATCACTCCAAGTCCACCAACGACGCCACAAAAGCCGAGATTGAAACGATAAAATCCAGTTTTCACAACATCTCTATGATTAACCCAAAAAAAAAGGGGGTATAAACAGCCAAAACCCAGTGAGGTTGTCACAAGTGTGTTAGTTAGCATTATTATTCGATGGCAAGAATATAATCTCGCAAAGCGTGAATTTGGTCTTGTTCTTCAGCAGTTAAACTTTCCGGATCGAAATAGGACGGCATCTTAGTTCCTGGAAGCAACTTTTGCGGATCAAGTAACCACTTGACAATCCACTCTGGTTTCAATCGCTTTTTCGCCATAGCCAAGTTAGGTGCCCAATTAGCTGGTGATCCTTCCGGCATCTGATTTCCTTTGATATGGCACTTAATGCATTGAAACTCTTGTTCTAGCAGGTTTTTGGCACTAGTATATTCTTCTTTAGTGAATTTTGGTTTTACGTCATCGACAAATGGAAAGTCCTGCTGGTCAAGGTAACTAAAATATCTAACTAAGGCATTAACTTGCTCTTCGGTAAAATTGAAGGTTGGCATTCGGACCTTCAGCCACGGCCGAATGGACATAGGTGCACGGAAGAAACTATATAACCAATCCGTCTGTACTTTTTGGCCTTCGCCTATCAGATTAGGAGGACTATAGCTGTTGGTTACAGCTTGTGCATCATTCTGATCACGTCCCTCAAAGTGTACAAGCCAGTTTGTTACGCTAGGTTTAATTGATCCTCCCTTGTCTTCAAGAAGATGACAACCAGTGCAATTGTATTCACGGGCCAAACTCTGTCCTTGCTCAACATAAACATTCTCTGGTGTCCGAGGTATAATCTTGGATGATAGAGCTTCTTCGTTGACAAAACCTAACAAAGCAGTAACGATCGCCTCAACTTCTAAATCACTAAAGCCAAAGTTAGGCATTCGAGTCTTTTCAGTGAATTTCTTGAGTTTGACTACCTTGGCATCATCTAGATTGGCAATCTTCTCTGTATTGCTATTAACAATAGCGTTCGTATCCCAAATTCGTGGATTCAATAGCTTTTGGCTAAACCAACCGTAATTCGTATGACTCAAGTGTTTCAAGCTTTTAGGTTTAATGTGGCCATTTTGGTCATACACAGCTTCTTGTACTGAACCAAAGTCGAGTTTCTTAGTCATTTTACTGCCATGATATGTTAAGTCAACCCCAACCGGTTTCTGGGTTTCAAATCCGGGAATGTTATGACAACCATAACAACCGTAATGGGAAATCAGCTTCTGACCAGCGAATTCCAGCATCTGATCCGTACTCATTTCTTTAATTTCTGCTTCTACCTCAACCTCGGATTTGGAACCTTCCAAAAACTCTTCTGTGATAGTAGATAGTATCTCTTTATTTAGTGACCTGACATTCGTTTTCTTGAAAGTCTGACGCAGTGTAACAAGGTAGGAAGTGAGATCGGCCGCTTCTTTGTCCGTCAGTCGCAAATTAGGCATTCGCGTATCCGGATTGTATTGGGTGGGATCTTTTAACCAGTTGTATACCCATTTTGGAGAAGTCTTGACACCAGTTCCGATTAAATTTGGGCCTTGCTCAAGACGCATTTTTTCCCGATGATCTACGATTTTAGCCTTTTTCTGGGCATTTGTATCGGTTGGCAAAAAATCGGTTGATTCGATCGCCAGCTCAGGTGAGATTTGGTGACATCCCATACAGCCAAGAGAATTGAAAAGTGTTTCCCCCGTTTCAGCATCACCTCTAATCGGAATCTCGGCCATCTCAAATTCTGAGCTGTTTTGGTAGAGATAGTGGGCAATAGCATGAACCTCTTGGTCATTTCGCTCGTCAGCATCCCTGTTGTTTAGAAGACCATAAAACTTTGGCATCCAAGTATTATGACGGAAATCCTGGGGATTTTTAATCCAGTTGCGTGTCCAACCTTCATCTTCAATTTTCGTGGCAACTTTGGTTAAATCGGGGCCAACAGGTTTTCTATCCTCGTATTTTTTTATATTGTGACAGCCATAGCAGCCAGCTCTCTCAATTAATGCAAGGCCAAGAGTTAGCTTCTCCCCACCCTCAATCTCTGACTCGCCAGCATGACACTTGAAACAACCTGCTTCAATATACTTGGCGGGAAACATCGGTCTCTGCCAATGGTGAAGAGTAAACCAGTCCGGATGGGTGTTTTTGGTTGGGTAGTTATGAATTTCTCCCCATTCCTCTTCTTGATAGTGAGATGAAGGCTTATGTACAACCGAAGAAAAACTTGTACCACGACCGCGACCTGCGTGACAACTTGTACAACCAAACTGCTCGATTGGATGTGGCGAATCGCTACTGAGAAACAGGTCCAACCTTGGATGTGCTCTGAATGGTTGTTTCACTGTTTGCAGAATGTTATCTTGGTTACGGTCTTCTTCTGGATCAAGCGAGCTATTTCCATTATCATCTTCATGAATGTAATCTTTGCGCTGAATGCCCTGATGACAGGTAGTGCACCTGTCAACTTTTGGAACCTTGGAAAACTTTAAGTCCTCAATCACGTCAGGGACGACAATTTGATCAATTTTATAGTAGGGACTGGAAAGATCAAGAACAGGAAGATCTCGGATATAGTTACCTGCCACATTCATTGCACGAGCCACGCTTGCCCCAAATTTGCCTCGACTATCAACTTCATATATTTCGTTTTGGAGACCAACGTTGTTTCCGATACTGACAAGTTGAGGATCTACCTTTCTTAATTTACTTTTTAAGACATTCACTTCCGACATGAAAGCTCTGGCTTCTTTTTCCAGGCGTTTTTTCTCTTTTTCATATGGTGTCAGCTCGTTGCGGAGGTCACTTAAGTTTCTGTTGGAATCTTGTATCCTCGGTAACAACTCATTCATTTGAGCCATTTTCCCGTTCATTTCAGCCTTCAGCTTTTCGGAATTATCATGCCCCCCATGATGAGCTAAGGCCTCTTCATAAAGATATTTGACCTCATCATACAGAGATTTTCTTCTTTGGTATTCGCTAGAATATCTGAAGTTATCCGCTTCTTCCTTGGCAATTTTTGTTTTAAGTTCTTCAACTTTTTCGTATTCATTATCTAGAGCACGTTCTGCTTCATCAAGTGCCCACATTGCCTCTGCGTACTCAGCCTGATTCAGCAGTTTCGCTTCTGCTTCTAAGTATGCATCCCTAGTTTTATCAACTTCTAATTGGCGGAATTCTCGTTGATATTCTTTCCATTTACGCGAGTAATCATCTTGAAACATCCAAATAAGAGCTAAAACAAATATGATGCTGGAGATAGCAAACCATTTATTAAGGAGAGAAATTTTATAGTATCGTTCTTCTTGCTCTGCCATTATTGACGGTAACCTTTAATAATCATGAATAAAAAAACCTTCTGCATCTGCATGTTGAGTACATAGAAAAACGTGATTAAATGTTAAAGAAGTATTCCGGGATAGCAATTAAGTATTTCAGGTTAAACAACCATCTCAAATACATTTTTGCCGGAAGAGCAGCTAATGAAAGCAGCAAAACGAGAAAAACACTGTATCGCGCGGTTCCAAGCTTTTCAAGATATTTCTTTAAAATAGTTAGCGTCAGAATTGGTGGAAGTAGCGCGAAATACCCGCCGACAAGAAGGAACCCGAAAAACTCCCGCTTTAAAATATTTTTAGGTAATCCTTGTCCCAGAAATTTCACCCAGACATATTCCGATAAATTAACATTAGTCAAGGCTGGTAACAAATGCGAATCCCAATATTGGAAGGGACCAAAAAAATTCCAGTTAGGACCGCGTAAAAAGGTACCAATGATAATCATTACAACCCACATGCCCAGCCATCCAAACATGAAAATAGAGATCTCCGCTTTACGTTCAGCATAACTGTAGTAACCCGATCCTTTTTTATTAAGATCAATGTAAGGTATGGCCATTAACCCAACAATTATAAGTGTTGGAAAAACCACTCCAGCTAACCATGGATCATAATAGACCAGCATTTCTTGCAAGCCCAAAAAGTACCAAGGAGCCTTTGACGGATTGGGAGAATCTGCCAAATTCGCTGGCTCCTCAAGCGGAGCTTTCAGAACAATTCCCCAAACAGTTAGAAAAACCGAGCAGAGAATAAGTGCAATAAACTCAATATAGATAAGATCCGGCCAAACGAGTACCTTATCTTCAGGATCGTGGTATTCAGCCACAGGTTCGTTATTGGCTATCCGTTCGTCGTTTTCATGTGCCTGCTTCATTCCCAGCCATAAAAAGAAAGTAACTCCGAAAATCAAGCCTACGATCGGCACATTGTCCGGTTTGAAAATAATCAGTTGAAAATTATGATCGGTCAACCCTCCAAAAAGAAAGAAAGCCAGTAAAACTGAAAAAATGGCAATCCCCCCCTTATTGCTCCAAATTTTATAAACTCCCAACTTCCGATTAACTTTCATAAACCAATTATTGGGTGGAAAAACAAAGAAAAATGTAGCAATGATGATAGTAAAAAGTACCGTCGGTTTAGAGATTTGATTGATCAGGTTTTTTATTGTTTCCATACGAATTAAATTTTCTTTCCTGCTTTACTTTAAGTTGGGCCGGAAATACCTCCATCCTTTCGAACTCGCCAAAAATGAACAGCCATAAAAATCATGATGATAAAAGGCAAGCCTATACAATGCAAGACGTAGAACCTAAGAAGGGTTGCTTCTCCAACAAAGCGTCCAGCTTTTAAGATAAAACTCGCATCGGCTCCCGGATGGACCAGTTTGACATCGCCAATCTGCATTAGAGCGGCACCTGGGCCTTCATAACCAAGGAATGGAGACGCCCTACCCATGTTTGTCCCGACTGTAATAGCCCATATGGCTAACTGATCCCAAGGTAAAAGATAGCCAGTGAAGCTCAATAACAGAGTCAAAGTCAGAAGTATGACGCCCACAGCCCAATTGAATTCTCGGGGTGGTTTATATGATCCAGTCAAAAAGACCCGAAACATGTGCAACCATACCGTAATGACCATCAGGTGGGCCCCCCAACGATGGATCTCACGCATAATACCCAATGGTACCTGTTCACTCAAGTCAATCATATCCATGTATGCATGTTCAACAGTTGGTCGATAATAAAACATCAGCAAAATGCCAGTAATCGTCAGGATAAGAAACACAAAAAAGGAAAGGCCCCCCATACACCACGTGTATTTAACTTTGACAGCATGCTTGGGTAATCGTACAGGGTGGAGGTGTAAGAAAACATTGTTCAGTACACCCATCATTCTCTGCCGTCTGGTCGTTGGTATCCCACCTGTACGGAAGATCGATCGCCAAATTTGTGTGCTACTTACTTTTTGAAAGAGGCTTTCTTTACCCTCTCTTGAATCCTTCATTAAATAGCTTCCTCTCGATACACTACACAACTAGATAAGATTCGGGTTTTTCCCATTCACCTTTTTCTTGTTGAAATTTCTGCTCTTTATCAATCAAGATTTGACCATCATCAGCCCAAACAATACGGTACCGTTCTAGTGGTCTTGGTGCGGGACCTTCAAAATTAATTCCTGTCTTTCGAAAACCACTGCCATGACATGGGCACTTGAATTTGCTTTCACTACCTAGCCAATTGGGAGTACAACCCAAGTGTGTACACGTAGTTGACAGTGCATAGATGTATTCATCAGTTCGGCCAATCCAAACTCCATACTTCTCTTTCCATCTTTCATCAATTGCACCGATTGAATAATTACTTGGAAGACCAGCCTTAAAGGATTGTGGAGGTTCAAATAGTACATTCGGAAATAAAAAGCGTCCTAACATGGTTAAAAAAGCACCGGTTGCCGTAGCAAAAGCAGCCCAGCCAATTCCCAACCAAGGTATAAAGGATCGTCTATCAATTGGTTCAACGGTAATTGTACCTCTCGGTATATCGAAGACTTCGGGAACTGCAGTCCCGGTAACAAATGGGTGGCTGTCTACCTCTTTGGTTGTTGTTCGAGCTGCCTTGGTCGCCGGTTTCTGGGCAGATGCCTTAGGAGCAACAGTTTTTTGTGGTGCAGCAGCAGATGCGCCAGCACCACCACCTTGTTTGGCTCTTTTACGAAGAAGCATCTTACGTCGGGATGGTGATAATCCCTCCAGTTCGGCATCGTCGAAATCGTCTTCTGGAGGTGGTGAGGCTTCTTGATCTACTAACTCTTCCTCCGGTTGAGGTGTCGCGGCAGATGCGCCAGCACCACCACCTTGTTTGGCTCTTTTACGAAGAAGCATCTTACGTCGAGAGGGCGATAATCCTTCCAATTCAGCATCGTCGAATATATCGTTTTCTGTACTCATTTTAATGCCTCCATTGCAGCATTACGAACTTTCATGTTGGGATCGTTTTTGCTCAGTTTCTTGATCACTTCACTCAGACCAGAATTCCTAATGTAAGATGCCGCTTTAATTGCCACAAGAATGATCTGATTTTGTTCGTATGGGTCAACCTCAGGAAATTTTTCCAGATATTCTCGGTTCAGCAAACGAAGGATGACTTGCTGTCCCGAACTATCACCCATCTTCGCCAAAGCAATGGCCGCATCCCACCTGACATTTTCCTCTGTATCATTTAAGGCTCCTTGCAAATACTGGATGGAATCCGATTGACCAATATTGCCAAGCGTGATGACGGCAGATAACCTGACTTCGGGTTGCGGGTGATCAACATATTGATGAATTCTGTCAACCGCAGCTAAATCTCTTAGCAACCCAAGTGCAGATATAACGGAAATTAGATTATCCAGGTTATCTTCTTTTGCAAGTGCTTTTCGCAAGGGCGGCGCAAACTCAGGGTTTCCTGTGTGCCCCATTGCTATGGCGAGGTAACTTCGAACACGCTTGTCATCAGCTTTCGTGATTGGACTGTTGAAGATACCAATCATCTCCGCAACAAAGCGGTCTTCTACAACTACAGTTTGATTAGGTTTGGATAGAAGCTTAGATAACTCAAACGCAGATTGCCAGCGTACTGTCTGATTGCCAGTCTTGATTTTGTTTATGTGATCGTACACATCTTCATTCTCCCAAGTCAGGAGGAAAAAGATGGCAGCCACCACTACACAGAAACAAGCAATTATAAATGGGATCACAAAAAAAGAGTGGATGATCACACCCACTACACTTTCTTGTTTCAACTCTACTTTATCATCTTCTTCCGATGAATCTCTTGCTTCGTCACCAACAACCGGATTTTTCTCTATTTCTTGATGAATTGTAGAAATCGAATTTCCCACCAGCAACTCGTTAAAACCCTATCACTTAAACTCAGTTCAAAGTTGATAATAACATTACCAAAAATACTAAGTCAAGAGTATTTCTGAGGTAAAGCTACTTAACAAAAGAACCATCAATTTCCTAAGCTATATTCGGTAGAAAATCGATAAGATCCGATTTAACCGGAGATGGTGGGACGTACCGGATTTGAACCAGTGACTTCTACCGTGTGAAGGTAGCGCTCTACCCCTGAGCTAACGCCCCATGATTGATGGGCCCACTAGGACTCGAACCTAGGACCGATCGGTTATGAGCCGATTGCTCTAACCACTGAGCTATGGACCCCAATAAGCTGCACAAGCTAAGGATTATAATTATAACGTCCTCATTTGTCAATGCTATTGGAACAGATCTCGCTATTAGTCAAGTAAACCTCTTAGCCAATAACTGCGAGTTGGATGTCGAAGTTTTCGCAAGGCTTTCGCTTCAATCTGGCGGACTCGCTCTCGAGTTACGTTAAATTCCATTCCAACTTCTTCCAGTGTACACGGACAACCGTCTTCAATACCAAATCGAAGCAGGATCACACGCTTCTCTCTGTCTGTTAATGTCTCGAGAACTTCATTCACTTTTTCCTTAAGCATTACCAAAGCTGTTTCATTGACAGGAGAACTGACCTTTTTGTCCTCGATAAAATCACCAAGATGAGTATCGTCTTCATCCCCAATCGGCGTTTCGAGTGAAATCGGCTCTTGTGCGACTTCGAGTATCTGTCGTACTTTTTCAACGCTCATTCCCATTTCCCTGGCGATCGATAATGGATCGGGATCCTGACCACTCTCTTGGACAAGATGGCGAGAGGTGCGTAGTACCTTGTTGATTGTTTCAATCATATGCACAGGAACACGGATAGTACGTCCTTGATCAGCAATCGCACGCGTAATTCCCTGCCTGATCCACCAAGTTGCATAGGTGCTAAATTTATAACCCCGCCGATAATCAAATTTATCCACCGCTTTCATAAGTCCAATATTACCCTCCTGAATCAAATCAAGGAACATCAAACCAGAAGCGCGATTTCTATATTTTTTAGCGATGCTAACCACTAATCGCAGATTGGATTCTACAATTTCCATCTTCGCTTTCTGCGATAGGTTTTTACCCTTATTTATTCTATCAACTATTTGACACAACTCTGTGTTAGATAACCCTGTTTCCGACTCGATACGTTTAATTTGACGTTTTGCCCTAACAACACCTCGATTGTATTCAACTAAATCCTCATTAATCTCAGCATTGTCATCCCAAAAATGGTTTTCAACAACTTTTTGAATCTGTTCAGATGACATACCAACAATATTTTCAATATCTACTATATTATCTTCAAGGCTTTTTATTCTTCTAGACAATGCTCTAAACTCATCGCAGATTGCAATAATTTCGTCTTGATTAATCTTGACAAATTTCAATTTCTCCGAGATTTCTTGATGATGCAATCCCAAGGCGTCTTCAACCTGTTTTCTAGACTTAAGATCAAGACCATTTTTCGCCAACTGTGCTTCTTTTTCAGAAACCTGACCCCCAATTTCTTTTAACTCATCTATCAATTGCTGGGTAAGTTCAAGGTATTGTTCATCTTTTTCATCTATAGAGGAAATCTCGACAGGAAAATCTAAGAGATCTGACGGCCTCTTCCTTCCAGAAACAACGACATAGAAAATCCTTTTAATTCTCACTACCCCATAGGCGCTTGAAAAAATAGAATCGTGAACAATATCATGCCCTTCCTTAATTTTTTTAGACAGATCAATTTCGCGTTGTTTCGACAATAATGGAATCTTACCCATCTCCTTCAAGTAAACCTTAATTGGATCGTCTGCTTTTTCAAGATCTCCTGCACTCAAATCAAGAAAGGTCTCATCATCTTGATTTTGGTTCTGGTTCTGGTTCTCACAACTAGATTCTAAATACTGATTTATATTAGCTACTTCCATCGCTGCGAAATCTCCTTCATCTATGTAAGCGTCAGAAAGGCGAAGTTGACTAGAATCACCCAACAATGTTTGACCAAAATTCACTGGTGATAAAGCTCGATCATCAGCAATCTCTGGATAATTATTTCCATCGTTTGAAAAGCCAGCTGGATTTTCCATTCCTCTATATCTTAACTGCTGTTTTAGATCAATTAATACTCTATAGAAAACAAAAATTTACAACTCATATTCATAGATTGAATCGCTTTCTCCTTTTCGAGAGCTCAACAAGTTCCATCAGAGTCTCAACATCATCCTGACCTTCTGCCAAGGCTGTTGTGCGGATATTGTGCTCAAGATCCAAGAGCACAAACTGATTAAGTTTTTTTAAACAGCCTTCCAATCTTATTTTCTGATTTGGCATATTATTCTCTGTCAGCGCAAAACTCGAAACTACGTTTTGAATCTCCTGATCATTACACTCATCAACTAAATCCTGAACCGAAATATTATCCTTTGCTTCACTCACCTTCCACAATACTTTGGCAATCTCTGAGAATACAGGATGATTAAAATCATCGAAGCTAAAATTTTCTTTGGCAATTGGGATAAAATCAGGATTTTGAAACAGAACTTCTATTAACTGTTGTTCAATCGAGTAACGTGGACTAAGTGAGGTTTTATTCGGTTTAGCCTTTATTCTAGACGATTTGCTTGCATTCGGTGGTTTAACACCAAGCGCACGAAGTTCCTGCCATATGACGGCCCGATCTAAATCAAGTTCCTGCGCAGTATAATTGATGTATTGATCTAACTCAACTCGACTTTTAATATGTGACAGAGTATCCGCAATATCCCTTAGCACTTGAGTCTTGACATCTATCTGCCGAAGTCCTCCTGTCTCCACAGCCCGACGAATTTGAAACTCAACTAAGTTCATTGCCGAAGCGAGACGTTCATTAAAGGCATCAATTCCATGATGTAGTACAAATGCATCAGGATCCTGACCTCCAGACAGCATCATTACTCTAACCTTCAAACCTGCTTTCACCAAATGGTTTAAACCACGCACTGTCGCTCGAATACCAGCAGTATCGCCATCAAAAACAATAAAAACCTCGTCCACAAATCGCTTGAGGAGACCTGCATGTGATTCGCTGAAAGATGTCCCAAGCGAAGCAATTACATTCTCAACACCTTCCTGGCTTAAGCGGATAACATCAAAATACCCTTCCACCAAAATTGCCTGACGTGTTTTCTGCATAGCAGATCTCGCACCATACAGATTGTAGAGAGTTTTACTCTTATCATAAAGCACGGTAGATGCCGTGTTGAGATACTTCGGGACAGCATCCGGTGAAAGCACTCTACCACCAAAAGCAACTGGTGCACCACGTTCATCAATTATCGGAAAAATTACGCGATCCCGAAAACGGTCAGTTGTTCTGTTTTCATTATCTTTGATCAATCCGACATCCAGAAGTTGTTGCTTGGATGACCCTCTTCGTATTGCATCTTCAAGGAGATCTTTCGAACCTCGGGTAGCGTATCCAACCTGAAAGGTTCGAATTGAGCTGTTTGAAACCTGCCGGTTTTTCAGATAAATCGAGGCTTTTTCACCTATTTTGGAATCGAGCAGATTACGATGGAAATATTTGGTCGCTAACCGGTTAAGTTCTTCCAAATTAAGACGTTTCTTTGCCCGTTCTTTTGATTTTTGATCCTGTGTGGGTAACGGAACTCCAACACGGTTGGCCAACCACTCAACCGATTCAATAAACGGCTTATTCTCGTACTTCTGAAGGAACGTTATAGTATTCCCTCCCATCTGGCATCCAAAGCAATAAAACATCTGCTTTTCGGACGATACGGTAAACGAGGGCGTCTTCTCATCATGGAAAGGACAACATGCTTTGTAATTTTTTCCCGATAACTTCAAAGGAACCCCACACTCCATAATCACTTCGGCAATGTCATTTCTTTGTCGAACTTCATCAATTATTTCCGAAGGAATGTGGTTAAAAGATCGAGTTGCCATTAGTATTTATTCTCTTAGTTTGACAACAGTTGCACCTCGTCCGCCTTCTGAACGAGGTGCAAGATTAAAATCCAGGACAGATGGATGACCACTCAGAAAATTCTGAATTGCGTCACGCAAAACTCCCGTGCCTTTGCCATGAATGATTCGTACAGATGATAGACCACTAAGGAGAACATCATCCAAATATTTATCCACTTTGCTAAGAGCATCGTCCACTTTTCTACCAATGAGATTAATTTCAGATTGGACGTTCCCAGTTTTGCTATGTTGGATTTCTAACACAGATGTAGAAATCTCAGCAGTGTTTTTGAGATCTAATGGAATCCCTATGTCATCCTTTGGAATGCGCATCTTCACACTACCTATCTGAACCCGGATCAAATTCCCATTGTCTTCTTCTAGTGAAACGATTTCACCAAACCGATTAAGACTTTGTATAAGAACCTTATCTCCAATCCGAAGATTGTTAATATAAGGGGGTTGGGGTTGAGGCATACTAACTTCTTTGGTTTGCTGTAGTTCTTGTTTAGTTTTATCTAAACGATGAAACACGGCGTGGATACTTTCCTTAGAAGCTTGTTCACGTCGGATTTGAGCAATTGTTTCCTCAACTGTTCGACGCGCATCTTTCAAGATACCTGCAGCCTCATTTTTGGCTTCCTGCTTTAAATTGTCCCGTTCGAGTCTAAGTGAGTCGATTTCCATTTCGTATTTCCGACGTCTTTCTTCAATCAATTCTAGCTGACGTTGTAGGGTATCGCGCTCTGTTTCCAATTCGTATCTTGCTTCTTGCATATCAATAAGCAGATCTTCAACAGTAACTTTCTGTTCGCCCATATAAGACTTTGCAGATTCAAGAATTGTTTCAGGCATGCCCAATCGTTCAGCAATATTAATCGCGTTGCTACCTCCAGGAACCCCAATCTGAAGACGGTAACTAGGGCGCAACGAACTCCAATCGAATGCCATTGACGCGTTTATCATACCATTTTGATTATGAGCATGTGCTTTCAATACACTATGATGAGTTGTAGCAATCGTTTTAACCGACGATTCCGTCAGCCAATCAATAACTGCCATACCGAGTGCTGCCCCTTCAGCAGGATCAGTACCCGCACCAACCTCATCAAGCAACACGAGTGAATTTTCCGTCATATTTTTCAGTATACCAATGATTTTGGTCATGTGTGAGGAAAAGGTGCTCAGATTTTGCTCGATACTTTGCTCATCACCAATATCAGCAAAAATATGATCGAAAACAGCAACTTCACTCCCACTTTCAGCTGGAATGTGCAAACCGGATTGTGCCATAAGCGTCAACAGGCCAAAAGCTTTAAGAGCAACTGTTTTTCCTCCCGTATTCGGCCCAGTGATTACCATAGTATTAAAATCACCACCAAGGTACATATCGGTGGGAACAATATCTTCAGGGGAAGATTCTTTCTCATCTGAGTGAATACGAAGCCCAAGTAACGGGTGGCGAGCTGCAATCAGCTTAGTAAAACCGTTTTTATTTAATTTGGGTTCTGTAGCCTTTAGTTCCAAACTTAATCTCGCTTTTGCCCCCAAAAAATCAAGCTCACCTAAGCATTCCATTGTGTTCTCAAGTTCTGTTACTATCTCATAAATTTGGGCAGTCAAATCATAAAGGACACGGCGAATTTCCTCCTGCTCCACATCAGTAAGCTCTGCAATTCGGTTGTTAATTTCGACCGTTTCAAATGGTTCCATAAAAAGCGTCGCACCACTGGTTGACTGGCCATGAACAACACCTTGAAAACTCCCTTTTGCATCTTGCTTAATAGGAATGACGTAACGACCATTGCGTGAAGTAATTACACTTTCTTGGATCGATTTGTGATACTTCGGTGATTGCAGTACTGATTCCAGTTTTGATTGAAGTGCCTTTTGAGTTTTGACAAGTTCCCTACGAATTGACCTAAGTTCAGTACTCGCAGAGTCTAAAACTTCGCCTTTAGAACCAATAGCGTTCTTAATTGATGAAACCAAGTGTGGAAAGTTGTGGAGAGCATCGAAAATCTCAAACAAGTTAGGAAAACTCTGCTGGCTTAACTTTGATGCTTTATGCTTAATCTTACAGCTAATGCCAATTACATTTGAAATATCGTTTAGCTGATCCGGATGGAGAATAGCACCATTTTTTTTTGCCCGTTTAAGTGCAGGTGAAATATCTTGAATTTCCTTAAGCGGAAACTCTCCTTGAGTTTGATAAAAACTTTTCGCTTCTGTACAAAGCTTCTGCTGATAACGAATAGTACCGATGTGACGAATGGGTTTAAGCTGCTCAACCTTGCATCTACCTAGTCCAGAGCAGGTGTGTCTTGTCAGCAAAATTTTCAGCTTATCATATTCAAGAACTTTTTCCGAATAGGCCATATAGTATAGGGTTAGATTTCAGTCATATTCAGTTTTTGGAATACTGAAACTTATTCGATTTGAAAAGCGCTTTTTCATATATGGAACGGCTTGGTGCAAAGCTTAGGCCGACAGCTTGATCATAATAATACAGTGCGGTTGATATACGTCCTTCTCTCTCATTCTCTCGTGCTTGTTTTAAATCTTCAACAAATGTATTCGATTCTTTCTCAAATTTCCGAAATCTCTTGCGGGTCGACGGAGCCAAACCACCTTTCAAATCTTTATCAATTTTATATTTGTGCAACTTTTTCTGATAGGCTACAAAAGTATCATAATAGGCGGCACTCACACCAAGATTAATCACAGACGGTCTATCTGAGGCAGGAAGACTATTTAGGAGAGATTCAGCACTCTCCACGAGCGTCGCGCTTTTATCTTCAATTGCCTTACCCAAATTCTCTTCGAATTTTGCGATTAAACTTTTATAAGTTTCACTGGCCTCTTCATATTGCCCCAATTTTTCCTGACACCGTGCGCAACTTAGTCTGGCAAGTTCAATGATATGGTTGCGAAATGGCATATTAGTGCCAAGATCTATTGAACTTATAAGGACTTCATAAGTCTCAATAGCTTTGGCATATTGGTTTTGCTGTTCATGACAATTACCAATTGCTATCTTAGCATAAAGAGCCAAGTAAAGAGATAACACGCTACTCTCAGACTTCTCATTGAAAATCTCTTCAAACTTTGACCTTGCCACATCATATTCACCACGATAGTATTTGATTTTGGCAAAATTATAACGTGCCTGATCAGCAGCCGATCCTTTGTATATTTGGAAAATTTCTCGGAAGGCAGCTTCTGCTACTTGAAGCTGGTCAGCATTTGCATTGTCAGAATCAAGCCAATTATTTTCGGCTTCGTTAAACGTTTCAAAAGCCTCTGTAAGTTTAACTGATGCTTCTGCTTTTTTACTCTGAATTTGCTGTTGACGCAATGCAAATCCGACAATTCCTACAATAATGATGGTAGCGGCAATGGTGAGGTTCTTTGCATGACGCTTTGCAAACGCGCCAACGCTTAATACAAATTCCCTAAAGGAATCGCTTTCAACATCTACTGTGTTTTTAGATCCTTCTTGCGCCATTTATATGATTAAGATCTCCAATGTGTATCGGCATTATATTTGGGAACAACATCGATCTAATACATGAGAAATAGGGAAGCGGGAAACGGGACTTGAACCCGCGGCCCTCAGCTTGGGAAGCTGATGCTCTACCACTGAGCTATTCCCGCAAAAAATTTGTCGAGGATTATACTGATTTACCGACTAAATTGTCAAGGTAATTATAACAATATTGCCTACAACGAAATAACGTTTAGAGTCTATTTCGCCAAATTCGGCTTAGACTTTTCGCTCAGTCGTGGAGTGCCTTCTTCTCGGCTGCTACTTGTTTGTTTTTGCACAAGAACTAACAGCCCAATTCCAGCAATCAACAAAGCCAAAATTGGTACAGCTAGTTCTCTTGAACTACCAGACTTTTTGAAGATTCGACATGCCGATATTATTGATACGGCGATTGAAAATATCATAACAATTAAACATGATAGTAAGTGAAAATCAGCATTGATTGCTAAAAGCGCAACAAGCGAAAACATGAAACCTATCAGCGTAGATTTGCTCAAATGGAAACGTCGTTTATCATCCTGTTCCTGCCGAGAACGTAAAGGCGGGACATCACGGTATGTAGATTCAATAAGCCTGATGAATTCCAGCATCATTTTATGACCTTTAAGCCATTTGAAGAGTTCTGGATACTCGTGTCTCAGCAGAATCGAAAACTCTTGACGCTGCGCACTAAAGTCCGTAAATTCTTCCCACTGATCTTCGTCAACTGTGTAATAAGGTTCTAAACCAACCTGAAGTTCATAGCCGAGACCAACATGGTGAACAACTTTACCAATTTCTCCTCGGTCGGCAATTGTTATATACGAAACGTCTGCCGGTGTGATTTGCGGTATCTCTGACTCTTCCATCGCTGCCTCTTGGCCAGATACCATTTCGGTCTCTAAGTTACTATCTACAATAACCAAATCGATGTGACTAACAATTTCTTTCGCATTGGCCTCGTCTTCAAGACCAACGAATAAAGCAATTTCACGACCACCAGAGGTGTTCTGTCGTCGCTCCGTCAAAGATTGGATCCCCTCCCGACTCAATTGCGTTTGAATCAACTGAGCATTCCATTGATCAAGTGTAGAATAAATTTCAATCAGATTCTTTTGCATGGCTATATTATGGTTTGGTACTTTCTTCAATCTTAAACAAATTTTTTCACAGCCCAACAACATAGTTGAGCGATTATCTTAGCAATACCCTCCTTACCCTCATAAGACTACAGGTGAATTTTCCTTCCGTCACAACATAAATATTCTACCATCGCATTCTAGTCATTACCAAAATCAATTCCTCTCCTTCCATAGAATTTCGACTTGGACCGTGAAACTATGGGTCAACAAGGTAAAATCAAAAATTCTGATCAATTGTCATCGCTAATATAATCTAACCTCTCCCAGAAAAATTCGGATATAACGTACTATTGAGCCTTTTTTATCTTACATTTAAAAAGTCTCGAGTTGTCGCTTGATGGTACATTGAACTTCTGATATAATTTTAGACCCAGCTTGTACCAAGTTCTCTTAATACTATTGTAAATCTTAAGCATCTAGGACCATCGAAGAATTGATCCGAAAAAGAAGTTCTCTAGTTTTTATACTGCTACTCTTTGCCTCAGTTGCACAAGCAATTACTATTTTTGTCCCAAAAGATCAACCTACCATACAAAATGCCATCCACGCTGCATCAGATGGAGATGAAATTATTGTATCCACTGGGATTTATCAAGAAACAATCGTACTTAACGGCAAAAACATTATTCTCCGATCGATCAACCCAGCAGATAAAGAAATAGTAAGAACGACAATCATCGACGGTGATGGTAAAGACTCTGTCATTACTTTTACTGGAATTGAAGACGAAACATGCGTGCTTTCAGGATTCACAATTACGCACGGCAGTTCAATAAATGGTGGTGGGATTAATGGAAACGGTTCTAAAGCAACAATCGAACGTTGTTTAATCATTGCAAATTCCTCAATCAGTCTGTTAGGTAATGCTAATGGAGGAGGAATCCATGGTATCAACGGAATTATTCAATACAACACAATCAGAGGAAACTCGGTAGAAACCCTGTCCAGCTCGCGTGTGATGGCCAACGGGGGAGCAATCGCCAACAGCAATGGTATTATTCGAAATAATATCATCGCTAATAATTTCGCATACGCGCCTTCTGCAAGTGCTAACGGAGGAGGTTTGGCTTATTGTGACGGGATCATTGAAAACAATATCATCGCTAATAATGCTGTATCAGCTTCCTGGAGCACTTTCGGTGGAGGGCTAGCTTACTGTAGCGGTTATATTATTAATAATACAATCGTTTACAATGAACTTCGATCAAGAACAGGTTTACCTAGCTACCAACAAGGAAGTGGACTTTATTTTTGTCAAGGCACAGTTAAAAACAGCATCATCTGGAACAATCTTAATGCCCAATCAATAGTGGCAACAAGCACACCGTCCTATTCATGCATTGAAGGAGATCTAGTGGGTATTGGCTTGATCAATGAACAGCCACAATTTATTTCGCCGCAAAGCCAAGATTTCCGGCTCAGTGCGGATTCTCCCTGTATTGACGCTGGTGACAACAGAGATGCTCCTCAAATAGATTTAATTGGTACCGCGCGGGTTTCCAAAATTGATATCGGCGCATACGAATGGACAAGCTTGCCTCTTGTGCTATGGAGTTCAAGTCAAGTTAGCAACAAAACAGTACAATTAAAGGGAAAAATTAATCCAAACGGTAATGTCACTACGTACTATTTCGAATACGGCAAAACAAACAGCTATGGGCAGACAACAGAGGTCAAAAAATTAACTGATGAATCTATAATTCTAAACGTTAACGAAATAATCACCAACCTAGAACTAAATCAAACTTATCATTTCCGTTTAAATGCCCAAAATAATGCTGGATTTGTCCACGGGATTAACCAAACTTTTACCTCTAATGTGTCAGTCATTTATGTCCCTAGAGACCAACCGACAATTCAGGATGCTGTTGATCTTTCCAAAGCTGGGGACACAATTGTAATTGCAGACGGAATCTATATAGGATCTCGAAATCAGAATATCAACTTTCAAGGCAAACCAATTACTGTTAGATCAGAGAACGGTGCCAATCGCTGTGTGATTAACTGTGAAGGACTGGGACAGGGTTTCTTATTCCACAATAACGAAACCACTGAATCAATTATCGTTGGTCTCACAATCACCAATGGGCGAGGAAACGGTGGAGCAATATCGTGCATTGGTGCCTCCCCTACCATTAGGAACTGTAGAATTGCGAATAATACTGCTACAAGTACTAATGATGGTTACGGCGGCGGGATTTACTGTCGTGATGCGCATCCCGTCATCTCAAACTGTGAAATCCTCAATAATGATTATGGTGGTGGGATCTACTGTATTCAGTCATCACCAAAGATCATTGGCTGTAAATTCTTGGCCAACAATACCAGCATGAGTGGTGGTGGAATACGATGTGACTTTTCTTCGCCCGTGATTACAAATACCATCTTCGATGGAAACACTTCCGAAAGTAATGGTGGCGCCATCTATTGCCAATCCTCTTCTCCAATAATCACCAACTCAGTTTTCACGAATAATTCTGCTACGTATGGAGGAGCAATCGCAGGACTTATCTACTCAATGCCTTCCATTGTCAACTGCACGATCACCGCGAACACGGCAACAACTGCAGGCGGAGCTCTTCATGTCAAAGCTACGTCATACCCACAAATTAGCAATACACTGATTTGGGATAATACACCCAACGAAATTCATTTCGAAGGAAATCCTCTTCCCATCTCTTACTCAAACATTAAAGGTGGTTATAAAGGAACAGGCAATATCAACACAAATCCAATTTTTGTTGATATTGAATTGAATGATTATCGACTCATAACATCAAGTGAATGTATCGGTTCTGCTAGTTCGCTCTTTGCCCCAACAACCGACTTACTGGGTGATCTAAGAGACAGCCCACCAACAATAGGTGCCTACGAGGTTGGTGTTAACATACCATCCCAATACAAAATCCGGGTAGAATCAGACTCGGGAGGTTCGATTCTGCCAAGTGGAGAGGTGGTTGTAGATCGTAAAGTAGACCAATTATTTACCATAAAACCGAATGATGGATATTATCTTTCAGATGTTGAGGTCGATGGAGGTTCTGTTGGAGTGATCACTGAGTACGCTTTCAATAAAGTGCGATCAAATCATACCATTCGTGCCAAATTCATTAGTTTGCCAAAATCACTATCAATCAAAAGCAAAAGATCTCTCTATAAAGGCAACACTACTAAACTTCGCGTCGAGTTATTAGACATCAATGGCAATAAGACCAACGCTGTGGACCCGGTCGTTATTAAATTGAAGTCAACGAATGAGAACACCACTTTCAGCGTGGATATGAACAATTCCATTCCAATTAACGAAATTACAGTACCAGAAGAAAAAGATTCTGCTGAGTTCTTTTACACAGATTTAGTTATCGGCACATCAAGTATCACTGCAACATCAAGAGACCTGAGATCTGCCACACAGGAACTTGAGATTAAAGGAGCTGTTGACAGCATTTTTGTTGAGGGAAACCCAGTAACATTCCATCAAATAGCGACTATTATAGCACAAGGACGACCAGCCCAGAAGGCTGTATTTTCCGTTGCTAATTTAGTCACTGATCAAATCATGGTTGAATCCCCTAATACAAAAGGGAAATATCTAGCCCAATTTACTCCGATCGCTAATAAGCATCCGAAAGGAAACTACGATGTAACTGTTAAAATTGGGAGAAGTTTAAAAACACTGAAAAGCGGAATCGTTATTGATACGACGCCAATTATTAAAACCCCGATAATTAACCGTGCCCAACTTCGAAACGGTCAATTATTAGTAATACAGGTAGAAGGAAACCGATCTGGGCTTTTAGTAATCGCCGATATTTCTGAATTGGACTCAACCGCAAGCAGTCCAATAAAGCTTTCCGAAAACCGGTCACTGAAAAGGGTATATTCAGCAAACGTTCGCGTCCATGATGAAAATGAACATGATGACGGAATGAAAACTATTCAGATCTCCGCACAAGATCCGCAGGGCAACAAAACAAGTAAACTTACCCAAAAGATCGCATTACGCAATATTGTTGAATTTGAATTAAGCATTCCCAAGAATATCGGTTTAATCCACATTCCAATACAAATTAGTCATGTGAACGGACAACCGACAGCAGTTAAAACTATTGGTGATTTATACGATGTCCTCGGCGGATTCAAAAATGTTAACTTCTTGATCGCTTACGATCACAGCTCTCTGATCTGGAGGAGTTTTCTTGGAGAGCGAAGTTATGGGAAACTAGCCAATCAACTTATTTCAGAAACTACAGGTATTATCAGCGTTATGCGAAAACCCGTGAACCTGAAACTTGTTGGCAAAGCCCTCGGCAAGCGTGGGAGAAGTCGAGTCAAACTGTACAAAGGATTAAATTTAATTGGTCTTCCTCTTGACGATGATCGTTTTCAATATTTGAGTGATTTCCTTGAAGTTAATGGAATTGGGAACATTGTCACAGGGATTGTGGCTACGGAAAATGGCACTTTTAGGACAATTGCTCGATCCAATGAACAGAACGAGCTAGTCATTGTCCATGATATCCCCATAGAACCAGGAAAAGCAGTTGCGTTTATCTGCTCCGAAGAAGGAGCAATAGATATTACAGGAGAAGCCTGGAACCAGCTAGAAAAAGACCAAGAAATTTCTGCATCACCAACCACTGTGATAGAACCGAATTTTAGTAACACACCCATCTTGATCGTGCACGGCCTTCTGCCCTATGAGAGGAGCGTGACACAATTGACTGTCACGAATGTATCAAAAAACTATGCGCTTAAACCTATGGTTATCAAAAACTATTACCAAGCTTCTTTCATCAATTTGAATTCAGAAATTATGGTCGAAATTGGAGATATTATTGAAATTAGCGCATCGAAAAACCATGAAAACACAGCGATTGAGGCCAACCAGCATATTATAACACTCCAGGATATCCGAAATAAGCAAATTCATGTGGATTTAGCAGTAGCTACGGTTCCAAAAGTATCGAGTCTCAGCCAAAACTTTCCTAACCCATTCAACCCGGAGACTTGGATTCATTATCAACTACCAGAACTATCAGATGTTAAAATTCTGATTTATGATGTATCAGGTACTCTGGTTCGACAAATTTTAGTTGGTTTAAAACCCCTTGGAACTCACATAACACACTGGGATGGTCGATCAACCACGGGTGAGCAGATGGCAAGTGGAATTTACTACTATCACCTTGATGCAGGGAAGTTTCAATTCACGCGAAAGATGACTCTTCTCAAATGAAAAAACTGTTATAATATATTTAACATCCTGATTCTACAATATTAGGATTTAGAAGGTAAAAATGCAAATTGTTCGTCTGTTATTTATTGCCGCTTCACTACTCCTCCTGATTGGATGTGGTACGGACTTCGAAGATACAGTTGATGCCAACGAGTTAGTCAGTTCAGGGTGGTCGAAGTACGAAGCAGGTGAATTTGACGAAGCTCTCAATCTATTTAACCAAGCAATATTAGCAAACAACCAAAATGCGGATGCTCAGATTGGAATCGGTTGGAGTTTTTTCGGCAAGCAAAAAGCACAAAGCGCAATCAATGAGTTTGAAAAGGCATTGGTATTGAAATCGGATGCAACCGATGCATATGTAGGCCTTTCCGGTGCATACCTTGCAGTTGAAAACTACAAATCCGCTATTGAAAATGCTCAAGCGGCACTCAACCAACAACCAGATTATACTTTCGAACACAATCCTTTAATTACTAGTAGAAACTTACATCTCGTCATTGCCAAAAGCTATTATTTCCTTGGAAATCTTGAGAAATCTCTGGATTCTATCCGTACTATTGATGAATCCATAGAGATAGAAAAATCCAACCTCGAATCCGAATTGCCGAAGGTTTTAGAAAAATTGACTCAAAATTTGGCACAGAATATGTCTAACTAATAAAAAAGATGACAGGAAAAATTGGTCAGTTTTCTTACGTAATTTATGTTGTATTAACTATGAGTTTTTATCCCATTTCCATGTATGGGGAGGAAAGATCTATCCCACGCAACTATGTGATCAAAATAAACGAACAAGAAATTTACTTTGATTTGGGATATAACCATGGGGTTCAGAAAGGAATGGTTTACCAAGTTCTTCGGAGAGGCGATAATGCTGAAACAGTTCAAATCGGGAAAATTTTTGTAACTGAGACTTTTGATTGGGTATCCAAAGCAGTATTAAAAGAAAATTTCGCCGACTCCGTCATCGAAGTTGGTGATTGGGTTGAAATTATTTTAGAACCCACAGTTGGAACGGTATACCCAATAGAAAAAGTACAAAAAGGAGACAATAAGGAAATCAAGTCGAAACCATCGATAATTCCAGCAGCACATGAAGTTGAAGAGGGGATAAAAACAAAATCTAGTTGGACCAAATGGGCGACACTAACCGCTGGCATTGCAACGGGACTAGCATCAGCTTCTTACTATAGATCAATGAATTCGACTAGCCGTGAAATTGAACAGATTCCAAAAGACAACGAATACTCTGAAAATTTTGGGCAGCTTAATAATAAAGGAAAAAAAGCTCAGACAAGATACTATATTTTCACTGGAATTTCGACGGTGTTACTCAGCTATACTAGCTATAAATTCTTATTGGGTAGTCGAACTGCTCCTACAACCTTCAACATTTCACGTAGTCACATGGGGTTTAGATTTCATCGAAGCTTTTGAGTAGATGAAGGAGAAAAATAGAAGGTGAAGAAGAGAAAAGATCATTATCGCACGCTTGGGGTGCGTTTCGATGCAACGTTCGATGAAATCAAGAACGCCTACCGTAAGACAGCTGTTCAATACCATCCAGATAAAAATCTTGGTGATAAGCAATCGGAAGAAAAATTTAAGGCTTTATCGGAAGCATATACTGTTTTAAGCAATCCAGATCAGCGTAGAATATACGATCAAACAGAAGGGATCTGCGCGGATTTGAATTATTCCACTTCAAACCGGAAAACCACCGAACATAGTCCCACCGATTTGAATGACATTTTTAATGACATTTTGAAACCCAATAAACCAAAAGCACAAACGAACGAATACACTAATTCACATAAAAACCGTCAGCAAAAAACCTATCCTACAAACAACACAAATATTAAAGCAAGAGGCACATCGGGCAACGATATCAACATTGAAGTAGCTATTTCGTTTGATCAGTCTATCTTAGGTACAGAAAAAAATATCAAGCTAAAGCGTAATGAAACCTGCAAAACCTGTGACGGGACCGGCGTCAGCGAGGATTCAATTCAGTCTATCTGTCCTAGATGCATGGGAAAAGGCCAAAACTCGCAACCACAAAGCAAAATCAAATCCGATCCGATCTGCAATCGCTGCAACGGAAAAGGAACTCTAATTCATCAGCCATGTGGAAATTGTCACGGTGTTGGAGCAATAAGAAAAGAACGGACGCTGAAAGTTAAGATTCCACCAATGACTGATAATGGGAGTTTACTTCGCTTAGCAAACAAAGGGCATGCTGGCGAAAATCGAGGAGATCCCGGGAACCTTTTTGTCAAAGTCCTAGTCGAAAAGCATCCTGTCCTTGAACGAGATGGATATGATTTAAAGTGCCGCATTCCAATTGGATTTGCTACGGCAGCGCTGGGGGGAAAAATAGAAGTACCGACGTTGACCGGTCATGCCAAATTCGAGATTCCGAGTGGAACCCAGTCAAACAAAACATTTAGGATCAACAATTTGGGAATCAAGAAGAGCAAAGACGAAAAAGGGGACCTTGCTGTTACTGTTGAAATTCATGTACCCACAAAGCTAAGCAAAAAACAGCAGAAACTATTGAAAGAATACAAAAAGACTGAACCAGAATATGAATTTAACGGGAAGAATTGAGCCAACTTATATCCGCAACAGCAAAATTACGGCAAATCAGTTGTTCCCATCAAATAACGGTCTACCTCACGTGCTGCTTCCCGGCCTTCCTTGAAGGCCCAAACAACCAAACTTTGGCCTCTACGTATATCTCCCGCTGCAAAAACCCCTGAAACATTGGTCGTATACTTGCCTTCTTCCGCTTGAACGTTTGAGCGTGGGTCACGCTCGATATCAAGTTGTTCCAACATAGCACCCTCTGGGCCGAGGAACCCCATAGCTAGCAACACCAAATCAGCAGGTCGCACCATTTCGGTACCTTCAACTGGTTTAGGAAATTGTCTTCCATCATCACCTGCCACCCATTCGTATTGACTTGTATGTAATTCTTTAATGTTGCCGTTTTTATCACCAACAAATTTGGTTACACTAGTTAGGTATTCACGAGGATCCGCATAACCAAATTTGGCTGCCGCTTCTTCCTGACCATAATCCAGTTTGTAGATTCGGGGGAACTCAGGCCACGGGTTATTGGGAGCTCTTTCATCTGGTGGTCGAGCAACAATTTCGAACTGGGTGAGCGTTTTACAACCATGTCGCATAGAAGTACCAACACAATCAGTCCCTGTATCCCCTCCGCCAATCACAATGACGTGTTTGCCTTTAGCCGAAATATAGCTACCATCTGCATGCTTAGAATCTAGCAAACTCTTGGTATTCTGGCTCAAGAATTTAACAGCAAAATGGATGCCGTTTAGATCGCGACCTTCAATCGGTAAATCCCTCGGTTTTGTGGCGCCACCACAAAGGACAACTGCATCAAATGATTCAACCAACTCTGTGGCTTGAATATCTACACCGATTTCGGTGTTAGTGACGAAAGTAACGCCTTCTTCTTCCATCAAGTCTACTCGACGCTGGACATATTTCTTATCTAATTTCATGTTAGGAATTCCATACATCAGTAATCCCCCAATTCTGTCGGCCCTTTCGTAAACTGTCACCAAGTGTCCAGCCTTATTCAGTTGAGCTGCACAAGAGAGCCCCGCGGGGCCAGAACCGACAACTGCAACCGCTTTTCCCGACCGGCGTTTGGGGGGAGAGGCCACAATCCAACCTTCTTCCCAACCTTTATCAGCAATGGAGACTTCGACGTTCTTGATCGTCACAGCCGGCTCAATCATACCTAGAACACAAGCCCCTTCACATGGCGCTGGACAGACTCGTCCAGTGAACTCTGGGAAGTTGTTAGTTTTGTGCAAACGATTCAATGCCTCTTTCCACAACCCTCGGTAGATCAGATCATTCCATTCCGGGATCAGGTTGTTAATCGGACAGCCTGATGCAAATGGAGTGGTCTCTGGCAATCGCGTACCAGTATGACAAAACGGTACACCACAATCCATGCAACGAGAACCTTGTGTCTGTAATCTTTTTTCATCAAAGTGTAGGTGGAATTCATCCCAATCTTCAATACGATCTAACGGTGAACGATCATCCGGAAGTTCCCGATTATACTCCATGAATCCTGTCGGTTTTCCCATTTTATCTCCTTCTCCTTAAAACTTTTTAAATTTCGCGTGTATTCCAAATTTACACAGAAGACACCGTTTAGACATTTGCTGAAACTTCAATACCACGCTGAAATGCGGCTAACCACGCGTCATCATCCTGTAGACCTTCTTTCTGAGCTTCTTGATAGGCGTCAAGGATACGTTTGTAATCATCCGGCATCACCTTGACAAATTGAGACATGATTTCGTTCCAATCGGCTAGAATTTCCCAAGCGAGGCTACTGCGTGTATACTCAGCATGCCGATGTATCATCCCTCTGATATCTTCAATTTCTTCGGCATCTGTTAATCCTGTGAGACTACACTGATCTTGGTTGCAACGAATATTAAAGTCCCCATCGCGATCAAGGATATAGGCGATACCTCCCGACATACCGCCAGCAAAATTACGACCAGTTTTCCCAAGAATGACCACCTTACCTCCAGTCATATATTCACATCCATGATCCCCAACACCTTCGACAACTGCGTTAACACCGCTATTCCGAACACAGAATCGCTCGCCAGCCAACCCACGAATGTATGCTTCACCACTAGTAGCTCCGTAAAAAGCCACATTACCAACGATAATGTTCTCTTCAGGTTTAAACGTCGACCCTTCAGGCGGGTATAAGATCAGCTTACTGCCAGAAAGACCTTTCCCAAAGTAGTCATTCGCGTCACCTTCAAGACGGAAGGTAATACCTGAAGGAGTGAAGGCAGCAAAAGACTGTCCTGCAGATCCTTGAAAATGAATGTCGATGGTATCCTCTGGCAAACCCTCAGGTCCAAATTTTCGAGTTACATCGCTCCCCAGAATTGTTCCAACTACTCGATTTGTATTCTTGATCGGTAAAGTTCCTGTAACCTTCTTTCCCTCTTCCAAAGCTGGTTCGCAGAGATCAAGCAGGATTTGATTATCCACCGAGTTTTCCAAACCATGATCTTGATCAATTTGACAATATCGACCAATTTCTGAACCAACATCAGGTTGATGGAGAATCGGCGTTAGATCTAACCCCTTTGCTTTCCAGTGCTTAACAGCTTTCTTTGGTTCAAGCAAATCAGTACGCCCAATCATTTCACTAACAGTCCGTATGCCAAGACTAGCCATAATTTCACGCATGTCCTCTGCAATGAACCGAAGGAAATTGACTACATATTCTGGATCACCTATAAACTTTTTCCGCAGTTCCGGATTCTGTGTGGCAACACCAACAGGACAGGTGTCGAGATGACAAACTCGCATCATGATGCAACCAAGCGAAACCAAAGGAGTTGTAGCAAATCCAAACTCCTCAGCACCCAACAACGTTGCCATAACTACATCACGGCCCGTTTTTAACTGACCATCAGTTTCCACTACGATGCGGGAACGCAGGTTATTCAACACCAAAGTCTGGTGGGTCTCGGCCACGCCTAACTCCCAAGGTAATCCTGCATGCTTAATACTGGTCTGAGGTGAAGCCCCCGTACCACCATCAAGGCCACTAATTAAGACCACATCAGCATGTCCTTTGGCCACACCTGCAGCGACGGTTCCAACGCCGACTTCGGAAACAAGCTTGACATTGACCCGTGCATGATGATTCGAGTTTTTCAGATCATGGATTAACTGAGCTAAATCTTCAATTGAATAGATATCATGATGAGGTGGTGGTGAAATAAGTTCAACACCCGGCGTAGAGTGTCGAACCTTAGCAATCCATGGGTAGACCTTACGACCAGGTAACTCCCCTCCTTCACCTGGTTTTGCTCCTTGCGCCATTTTGATCTGCAATTCCTTAGCATGAACCAGATAATTACTGGTTACCCCAAACCTACCAGAAGCAACCTGTTTAATGGCACTATTTTTCGAATCACCATTTGGCTCAAGAGTGTATCGAATGGGATCTTCTCCCCCCTCTCCCGTGTTACTTTTTCCACCAATACGATTCATGGCAATTGCCAGTGCTTCATGTGCTTCTTTGCTTATAGACCCATAGGACATAGCCCCAGTTTTAAATCGCTTAAATATGATTTCGACTGGTTCAACTTCTTCGATGGGAATCGGGTCGGTTTCCAACTTTAACTCTAGTAGCCCGCGTAAAGTGCCAATTTGCTCGGAGTGTTCATTGATTAGTTCAGCGTACTCTTTGTACACCTCGTAGTCATTAGTACGAGTAGCTAATTGCAACTTGTGGATCGTCTTGGGGTTGAACAAATGGTATTCACCTTCCTGGCGCCATTGATATTGACCACCAACATCCAGAGTTCGATTATCAACTGGAATATCGGGATATGCCCGACGGTGCCTCATCAATGCTTCACGGGCGATCACGTCCAAGCCAATACCTTCCACGCGGGTATCCGTCCAAGTGAAGTATTTATCCACAACTTCCTGCTTAATACCGATTGCCTCAAAAATCTGGGCACCTCGATAGGACTTAATCGTTGAAATCCCCATCTTGGCCATCACTTTGATGACACCTTTCGTAGCTGATTTGATATAACCTTTTACTGCATCATAGTAGGTAATATCTGTAAGTTGCCCCTCTTGAATCATGTCAGCCAAACTCTCAAAAGCCATATAGGGATTGATGGCTTGCACACCATAGCCAACTAACAAACAGAAATGATGGACTTCACGCGATTCACCGGACTCAAGCGCAATTCCAACCTTTGTTCGAGCTCCTTCTCTAATTAGATGGTGATGTAAACCTGAAGCGGCAAGTAAGGCTGGAATTGGCACATGATCCTTGTCGAGTCTACGATCTGATAAAATCAAAATATTATGACCGTCTTCAATAGCCTGATCAGCCGCTAAAAACAGGTCCTCCAATGCTTTTTCAAGACCATCTTCATCAGTTCGGGCAAATAAAATTGGCAACGTTATGGAGCTAAAACCGGGTTGGTCAATTTGACGGAGCTGTTCTAGCTCTTCGTCTGATAGAATCGGTGTTTGCAACTTAATTTGGCGGCAACTTTCGGGTTGTGGGTCGAGAAGATTTCGCTCTGGCCCAATAGTTGTTTCAGAAGAGGTGATGATCTCTTCCTTAAGTGGATCTAAAGGTGGATTGGTTACCTGTGCAAAAAGTTGCTTAAAATAATTATAGAGCAGATGAGGTTTATTGGACAAAACTGCTAAAGGAGAATCGTTGCCCATGGACCCAACTGGATCTCTACCGATCTTCGACATCGGTCCTAGAAAAACTCGTTGATCTTCAAAAGTGTAGCCGAAAGCTTGCTGACGTTGTAATATGACATCATGATCTTTTTCCGGTTCTTTCGGTCGTACTTCCGGTAAGTCTGACAGCGCAACCATATATCCGTCCAACCATTGTCGGTACGGATGTTCAGACGCAACCTGATTCTTGACTTCCTCATCACTGATAATTCGACCTTCCTCAGTGTCGATCAGCAGAGTCCGGCCTGGTTGCAAGCGACCTTTGTAATCTACCATCTCGGGAGCAACTTCCATTACCCCCGCCTCCGAAGCTAGAACCAGCACGTCATCTTTTGTAACGTAGTAGCGTGAGGGCCGAAGACCATTTCGGTCGAGGCAGGCACCAACCACTACTCCATCGGTGAAAGCTATGGAAGCAGGACCATCCCAAGGTTCCATTAAACAACTATGATATTCGTAAAAAGCGCGTTTCTCATCACTCATACTCTCATGGTTTTCCCAAGGTTCAGGAATCATCATCATAGCAGCATGCGACATTGATCGTCCCGACAAAGAGAGAAACTCCAAGCAATTGTCAAAAATGGCAGAGTCACTACCATCCTCATCTAAGATCGGAAAAATTTTCGGCAAATCCTCGCCAAACAATTCCGATGCTAGCATAGCTTGCCGAGTTTTCATCCAATTCTGATTACCACGAACCGTGTTAATTTCGCCATTATGGATCAAATACCTGTATGGGTGAGAACGATCCCAAGTGGGGAAAGTATTAGTAGAAAATCGAGAATGAACAAGAGCAATGGCTGATGACATAAGTGAATCCTGTAGATCCGGATAGAATTCCTTAACCTGCATGGTAGTGAGCATACCCTTATAAACAATGGTACGGCAGGATAAGCTGGGAATATAGAAGTTTGGATCCAACCCATCATACCGGATAATATTGGAGGCCCGCTTCCGAATGACGTATAACTTCCGGTCGAAAGCTAAATCATCTTGTATTCCAGCACTACGACCAATAAAAGCTTGCCAGACGGATGGTTCGGCCGAACGAGAAGTCGGCCCCAAGTAAAAATTGTCGGTTGGGACTCTACGCCAACCCAGAAAATTCTGACCTTCTTCGGTAACAATTTCCTCAAACTTCTTTTGGCAATTGTGACGCAATTCACGATCTTCTGTTTGGGTAAAGAAGAGCATACCAACGCCGTATTGGCCGCGATCAGGCAAATTTATGCCAACTCCCTCACAAGCATGCCCAAGAAACTCATGCGGGATTTGCATCAGAATGCCTGCCCCATCGCCAGTATTATCTTCACAACCACGAGCACCTCGGTGATCCAAGCAATCTAAGGCATCAAGTGCCTGACGCACGATGCGATTCGATCTTTCACCTTTTATATGAACGACAAAACCAATACCACATGCATCATGTTCATGAACTGGATTATAGAGTCCTTGCTTTGAGGGAAGACCAAACAATTTTGCCACTATGAAACCTCCTATGTTACCTTTTGCCTATTCCGACACACATAGTCTTTGGGATTTTAAAATTCAGGTAGAGAGTCACAGACAACAGGCTAATGCACAAGGGGCACAATCCCAAGAAAAAAGCCTTTTTGGTATCGACCATACCTAACGGGTGGACTGTTTGTAGCGGCTAATCATGCCTATTGAAGATAATCATAATATTTTGATTTCACCCCTAAGTCTTGGCAGACACAGCGGTAAGGTACAGGAAACACACATCGCCAATCGCACCCCAACCAAGATACCATTCGGCCGAGGGGTCGATTATACATTTAAATGCTCTACGTGTCAAGCATTTTCTTTGTGTTAAAGATTGCAAACAAACACAACAAACACAAGGATTCCCTTGACAGCCTCTTCAATCTTTTGCTATGATATTTATGTCGGTTTTCCGTGAATCGGTGGTTGATCTCGCTATTCAGTCTTTTTTCGCCACCGCAAAATCTAGTTCCTCTAAAGTCTATCTATAGCTGATGTTCAAGCCTGCATTTAATACATCATGTGGCTAGTCATGCCCGAAATTTCACTATCCATTTGAAAAAACTTAAAATGCGACAAAACGATTCACCAAATCAAATATGGAGTTTCAGTGCCATTTCCGTTTAAGACATGGGGAATTTTCGAAACCTTTTCATTATTACAGACAAAATACTCCTCTAAAAACCATATAGAAACGCTAATACCGCAATGATTAAGGAAAACCAGATCCAACTGAGGATTTTGATCACAACCCAGTTATGTTTAGTCAGCTGTTTACTTTCAAGGAGAATTTAATGGCAACCAGCCAAACACAGGCTTCTCAAGTAGCAATAATCCGAAAAACACTGTCGGAACTCCCCGCTCCGTCGGATTACGCTCCTGTGACAGAAGCAATAGCCAGAAGTACCAAGTTAGGTGAGGCGGAGATTACCAAAACCCTAAGTGGGTTAGTTTCAATGCCTCAGTCAACGACAGTCTTCGCCAATCCCCCCTTGCACGCAGCTAATGTTGATTGCAACGGTACAAGTATCGAATTGCAAATCCGAAGTTTCTCTATTCGTGGATTGTTGAGTGAAAGCGAGATTGTCGCCGGCAATGTAACACCCTCCCACCTCATTTTTGTTGGTCTGTTTGGCCGTTTGCCTCAAAGAAATAATTTGGTTGACGAAGAATTATTAATTCAATCTTTAATAGATAAGAAATTTTATCAAATTGCACATACGAAACAGCATGGTATCTCCGGTATAAAACCAATAAGTTTCCATGTTGCTGAGTTCATGAAAACTTTCTCTCAGGCTGGCCCTGAGATTGCCATCCAACATGTTGCAACGCTTCACAAAGCGGAATATTCGAAGAAACAGAGGCAACCTAGAGGGTTTGATGATCATCGGAATAGTGGATATTTTTTAATCCGGAAAATTCATGTACACATGATGAACGTGGCGGTGGGTGGAATGTCGACCTATATGCGGTATTTACTCAACGATTCACCCAATCTAAGCGAGCAGGAGCTTGCAGAAGAAACTTGTAATTTTATTGAACAACATAAAAAGGAAGGTAAAACCGCTTTTGAAACTTGTTATAGCCTGCTATTAGGGAGAAAAGCGAACGATGTCGAAACCAAAATTTTGGAACGAATGGGAATAATTCAGACGCACCATGGTTCCGCCGCTTCCAATGTGGTCGCGCGTTACATGTCGACTTTGCATGCAGTTACCATCTCAGATTTTTTCAGTGCTGCTCAGATGATTCTCGACGGTAAACGTCACTTTGGAGCCATACATGACATGACCGCATTTATCAAGGAAATAGAAAAAATACCCGAGGCTGATCAAGTTCGAATCATCAAGGAGAAAGTAATAATGGGAGGTCTACCGACTTTCGGCCACCCTGAAATATCAGCTGCTGGCCGCGGAAATCAAATTCAACAGGATCCCCGCGCAGCAATCTATCTGTCACCATTTTTTGACGCTATAGATCAAAAGAGTCTTCGACTCTCAGCTAGGCAACTTGAGAGACTCAAGATAGTCCAGCGAATTTATCAAATTGCTTTTATTGAAGGGCTAACAAAACCTGACCAAAAAGACCGTCCTCCACTTAGATTAACGCCAAACACCGATTTCGGGGCTTGGTGTGTTCAGGAAGGTTTAGGCATCGATGATCCAGACCGAACTCTATTAACCTACATTTTCAGAGGTTTCGGCTGGATAATGGATGCGAGAGAACAACTTCAACAAAGGATTATGCGCCCAGTCGTTGCACCTCATCCAGATATTATACCCACAGTTGATAATGATCCCACGGTTCCAGATCAAGTAGTAAATGTTCACAAGCGTCTAGCAAGAAATGAGGCATTCAGCCCCTCAGCCTGAGATAAGAAATTAAGAATCACACTATTCAAAAGGAGTTGAAATGAACACGTTTGAGAAACTGGAAATCCCGAAAGACGGGGAGATTATCAACGGGAATAATGGGAGCCTGTCTGTTCCAGATCAACCCATTATTCCGGTTATTGAAGGTGACGGAATCGGTCGTGACATCATGAAGGCAACGCGGCGCGTTATAGATAAAGCTGTTGAAAAAGCATATGATACTCAGAAAAAGATTGTCTGGCTTGATATTTACGCGGGTGAAAGTGGACATGAAAAATACGGTGAATGGTTACCACAAGATACTCTAAAAGCTATCCCGTTTTTCCGTGTTGCGCTTAAAGGACCTCTTACAACACCAGTTGGTGGTGGATTTCGAAGTTTGAATGTATCACTTCGACAACAACTTGATCTTTACGCTTGCATTCGGCCAGTACGTCACTTTGAAGGTGTTGTAACTCCTGTACAAAAACCAGGCGATATGGATGTTGTTATATTTCGGGAAAATACGGAAGACGTTTACGCAGGAATCGAATGGCAACAAGGTACTGATGAGGCCAAAAAGGTAATCAATTTCCTAAAGGAAATGGGAATCGAAATCCGCGAAGACTCGGGAATAGGCGTCAAACCGATTAGCATCACAGGCACCAAGCGAATTGTCCGTATGGCAATTCAGCATGCAATTGATCACCGTCGTGAGAGTGTAACGATGGTTCATAAAGGAAACATAATGAAGTACACGGAAGGTGCTTTTAGGGATTGGGGCTATCAACTCGCCCAAGAAGAATTCTCGGAACAGGTGATAGCCGAATCTGACTTATGGGAGAAATATGATGGAGAAATTCCTGAGGGCAAGATCGTTATCAAAGATAGAATTGCCGATAGCATGCTGCAACAAATTCTGACAAGAACTGGCGAATACGACGTAATTGTTACTCCTAATTTGAATGGAGATTACCTTTCAGATGCGTGTGCCGCTCAAGTTGGCGGGATCGGCATGGCTCCAGGTGCGAATATCGGAGACGAAGCAGCGTTATTTGAAGCGACTCATGGAACAGCACCCAAATATACAGATCAAGACGTGGCCAACCCGAGTTCCCTTATATTGTCTGCAGTCATGATGCTTGAGTACATAGGTTGGCAGAAAGCCGCAGATTTGGTTATCGCCGGTATTGAGGAATCAATCTCCCAAAAAAGAGTTACTTACGACTTAGAAAGACTAATGGAGGATGCAACTAAACTCCACACTTCTGAATTCGCATCAGCAATTATCGAAAACTTTTGAGGAAAACATAAAATGAGCAGAAAAAAAATTAGCGTTATTGGAGCTGGTAATGTTGGAGCAACAGCAGCGTTTCTCATAGCTCAAAAACAACTTGGAGATGTCGTAATGATCGACATCGTTGATGGCATACCTCAAGGCAAAGCACTTGACATGGCGCAGACAGGACCAGTTGAAATGTTCGATGCCAATATCTCAGGAGCACTTAGTTACGAGGAAACCGCAGGATCAGACGTAGTAATTATTACTTCCGGATCCCCACGGAAACCAGGTATGACACGTGAAGACCTCTTAAATATCAATGCCAAAATTGTTGGGGATGTTACCTCGAATGTCATCAAGCACTCTCCCGATACTATACTTGTAATGCTGACGAACCCACTTGATATTATGACATATCATGCTTGGAAAATTTCTGGATTTCCTCAGAATCGGGTCGTTGGACAAGCTGGTGTTCTGGATTCTGCGAGATTCCGCACTTTCGTTTCCATGGAACTTGATGTCTCCGTCGAAGATATCACTGCAATGGTAATGGGTGGTCATGGTGACACCATGGTACCTTTACCTCGTTATACAACAGTTGGTGGCATTCCAATAACGCAACTCATTCCAGAAGACAGGATCGAAGAGATCTCAGACCGGACACGGAATGGTGGTGGTGAGATTGTGAACCTGCTCAAAGTTAGCGGTTATTACGCTGCTGGAGCATCACTAGCCCAGATGGCTGAAGCAATTGTTCTCGACAAAAAGCGATTGATCCCCTGTTCTGCTTATCTCACAGGCCAATATGGTATTAATGACTTGTATATTGGTGTTCCCGTTAAATTAGGAGCAAACGGGGTTGAAGATATTCTTGAAATTTCGCTCGAAGAAAACGAATTGGAAGCCCTTCAAAAATCCTCACAGACCTATCGTGAAGGCATTCAGATGATCGGTTACTAAAATCAGCTTGAAATCCTCTTGATTTTATCCTTTACCTGCTAAGCAGGTAACTTCCGATCCCACTATTCCCACCAAAGGTAACTTTCAAACACTGGATCTAACTGACGTCCATCAGCACGAGTAAAATGCAATTAAGCACACGCCAATCATTGATATAGAACCAAGGGTATGGGAAGCAAGGCCGTTGATCGTGAGTACCTTATCAACCTGAATTACTGATTACCGAAAATTGAGAGATGGATTGAAGAATCCTTAAAAGGACTAAGGAAATGAGATTCGATCCGATTAAGCTAGAGCTCTATAGGAACATCCTGAACTCGATCGCTGAAGAGATGGGCGTCGCACTTTGCCGATCAGCCTTATCAACAAACATCAAGGAGAGACGGGATTTCTCTTGTGCCATATTCAATCGACATGGAAAAATGATTGCACAAGCCGCCCATATTCCAGTACACCTCGGATCAATGCCACTCTCAGTTTTGGCAGCAATTGAAAAAATCGAGATGTCAAAAGGTGACATGATCATCCTAAACGATCCATTTCGCGGTGGCACCCATTTACCCGACATTACACTGGTTGCCCCAGTTTTCATTGAAACAGAAACACCAATTTTTTTTGTTGCTAACCGCGCTCACCATGCAGACGTTGGCGGGATAACGCCAGGCTCAATGCCGCTTTCAACCCATGTAATTCAAGAAGGTATTCGCATTCCGCCAATCAAGATTGTCGAAAATGACGAAATTCGAGGTGATGTGTTCGATCTTTTGCTTTCTAACGTTCGCACACCGGAAGAACGATGTGGTGATTTGGAATCACAAATATCGACCAACCGAATTGGAAAGCAAAGACTCATTGAAACTTCAGAAAAATACGGTATTACGGAAGTCAGCGATTACATGGATCAACTTCAAGAATACTCAGCTCGGATAATGCGACAAAGTCTTCGTCACCTCCCAGATGGTTCATACTCCTTTTCGGATTTTCTTGATGATGATGGTATCGACAATCATCCTATTGAACTCCGTGTAAAGATAACCATTGATGGTACAGAAGCAATTATCGACTTCACTGGAAGCGCTAATCAGGTCAAAGGGAGTATGAATGCAACATATGCCATCACAGTTTCCGCTGTGTTTTACGTGTTTCAGTGTCTTGCCAATATCAACATCCCTTCAAATTCGGGATGTCTTGACCCAATTGAAATCATTGCCCCTGTAGGTTCTATCGTAAATGCCCAGTTCCCCGCAGCTGTTGCAGGTGGTAATGTCGAAACATCCCAGCGGATTGTAGATATCCTCCTTGGCGCACTAGCTCAAGCATGTCCGGATCGAATTCCTGCGGCAAGTTCCGGTACAATGAACAATCTAACTATCGGCAATCAAAACTACACCTACTACGAAACGATTGGAGGTGGGATGGGGGCTAATCCAAATCAGGATGGTATTTCAGCCATTCAAACCCATATGACCAATACACTCAATACACCAATTGAATCAATTGAAACGTCCTATCCTTTGCGAATTGAAAAGTATAAGATTCGGTCCCAAAGTGGTGGATCAGGAAGATTTCGTGGTGGTGATGGTATCATTAGAACATACCGCCTGCTCTCACCTGCGCAAGTCACAATTCTATCTGAAAGGAGAAAGTTTGCCCCATATGGGCTCAACGGGGGGGAATCAGGAAAAACTGGTCACAATACACTAAAACGAAACAATCAAAATATCAAGCTTGAGGGAAAAGTAAGCTTCTCTGGAGACAACGAAGATATTATTGAAATTAAAACACCAGGCGGGGGAGGATTTGGCACTTTGAAGTAATCCTTTAGCCTTGACTTCTGCACTACTATCATCCAAATGATAAAAAAATCGACGAACCGTCAGAAACATGACAAATTCGTCGATTTTCCTTCGCTAATGCTCACGAACGCGAATATTCCGAAATGAAACTGGACCGTGATCACCCTGTAGCATCAATGGCCCTCTAGACGGATCGTCATCACCTAGTTGCCCGCCAGTAGGTCCGCTAATAGTAACATCATCATGAATTTTTTTGCCATTTAGTGTTACTGTCAACACCATCCCCCTGAGTGTAACATTCATAATTTGCCATTCACCCGCTGGGTTTGTGGCTTCCATATCAGGACGTTTTTGATTGTAAAGAGCTCCATTCTCCGCTGGATAATCATAGGTATTCCCTAAGCTGTCTAAAATTTGTAATTCATAACGGCCGCGTAGGTAGATACCACTGTTGCTTCCTTCAGGAAATAGATACTCAATGTGTAGATCGAAGTCACCAAATTCATCCTCAGTAATAATATCAACAGCATGCTTTGTATTCTCAAGAATACCATCATGGGCGACCCAAGCGTGCTCTCGGTCGGTGTGGCGCATTCGCCAACCAGCTAAATCTTTACCATTAAAAATTTCCGTCCATTCACTGTCCATAACTATCTCCAAATTGACAAATATTTGTAACACTCTAAGACATCAATCATATTGTAAAGAATCAATGAATAAAACACAAGCGAGGATATCGTCAATAATAAATTCACGGCCCCAAAAAATTATGTATACAATTAAACAAATCTGACAAACAGTAGGTCGATATCATAAAATTATTGGTCGATTCATTAATCTAGTAATTTTATGAGGATGATAATTCTACATAATTAGACGATGTGAGACAAACTTTAATATGTACTACAAAATTATCGAGAAATTCAGTCCTTCAGATGAGGAACGATGGCAGAACTATCTCAACTGGCGACAATTAGATTTGACCTGTTTCGATTCTATTGACGGCATTCTTAAGCCTGATTTGTTCAATCCCAAATCCCAGGAAGATTGGGCAAACTGTGTAAATGAAGATTTCAAACTCCACCTGATTACTAATCTCAACTATGCCAGGAAAATTTTGCAGCGGTACCACAATGCCAACATAGTAGGTGTTGACACAGAACTAGACGAAGCCTATGAGTCGGAAGAAGGGCTACTGGGATACGATATAATCGATGGTTTGATATCAGTACTCACCAATTGGGGAACCGATACAGAAAACCTAACCAATCCACACCTAATGCCCAACGGGTTAATTGGCGATTTGACCCAAGCTTTGCGCATTCGTAACTTACTGAGGCAAAAATTCCTTGACGACCCACATGTGAAAGAGAGTGAAGTTTGGGCAGTTTACTGTGTTGATGAAGTAGATAAGCCGCACGATCCTTATACTTAACTACTGCTGGATAATTTCACCAAATATTGCAGTTCTCAGCACCCCAAATGCAACAGTTGAACATAGCAATTCCAAGACTAATTCTTCAACGACATACGTCTGCCAGCGGCCCTCCTGCTCGCCTCCATCCGAACCTACTTGAAACTAAGCTCTAGATAGAGTCCTTTGTTTTCTAGGTCCTATGGTTGCCACTAGTAATTAGTAGAAAAATATCAGCAATAGATTAGTTTAGCTTGTGGTATGGTAGAATTAAGTTCTTAGATAGTCTTAGGCAACGTAGTCAAACTCACTCCCTGTTGTAGTTTGCTATATGAGTGCCAGAACCTGAATTGATCTCATTAACTCATAGTAAAAATTTAATCCAAGGAAGATTTAAGAGTGAATCACCGCTACATTACCGAATTGTCGTGCAGCATACTGCTATTATTCAGTTTATCTTCGTATCTACTACACAGCGAAGTTGATCCAAAAACTGTACTGGTTCATTACATGCCATGGTACTCATCGAAGCCTGTGAGCGGACGTTGGGGATGGCACTGGACGATGAATCACTTCAATCCCGAAAAAATTAACAAAGATGGTCAGCGAGAAGTAGCTTCAAATGACTACCCTCTCATCGGCCCCTATGACTCCAACGACGGCCAAACTCTGGAATGTCATGTGTTGCTGATGAAATTTGCGGGTATACAAGGTGTAGTTATCGATTGGTATGGTATAGAGGATTTTCGGGACTACGCTGCTATTCATCGCAATACACAGCACATGATCGAATACATTAAAAAAGCGGAACTTCAGTTTGCAATCTGTTATGAAGATCAAACAGTCAAACATATGATTGAAGGCAAGTTCCTTCAAAAGCAAGAGGATCATACCCATGGCAAGAAAGTCCTACAATGGCTTGACAATAACTGGTTTAGCGATGATGCCTATATAAAACTTGATGACCAACCCGTTCTGCTCGTCTTTGGACCTCAGTATTTCAAGGCAGAGCAGTGGAACCACATGATGTTAGGACTATCGAAACGTCCACGGCTTTATGGGTTACCACACCTTTTGCAGGAAACCAAGACAAGCGGTGTATTTGGTTGGCCCCCAGTATCTGGCGGTGGAGAGGTAGTACCTACCGTTTGGACGGAATATCTTTGCCAACTGTATACCAAAGGATCAACCGAAGAAGCAGTCATTGCTGTGGCTTTCCCAGGATTCCATGACATCTATGAGGAGGCTGGTTTGCACAAAAGCATTGGATATATTGATGATCAAGCGGGAAAAACCTTCATTGAGACTTTTGAACGCGCATGGAACAGTAAGTCACAATTTATTCAGATCGCCACGTGGAATGACTATGGTGAGGGGACAGTCATTGAACCAACAAAGTCGTTCAAATACCAGTATCTAGAAGAAGTCCAGAAGTATACTCAAACGTGCTTTAGTCGAAACGATCTACAATTGCCTGTAATATTGTATGAGCTCAAAAAGAAGCACATGAAAAACACTGTGGCTATGGAGGATCTGAAGCAAGTCTCCACCTTGTTATTTTCCTCCAAATGTGCTGAAGCGAGAGCCCTTCTTCAGCGGTATCTAGTAAAAAATGGCAGGCAAAACCATACAACAGATGACAACAACCTGCACTAATAAATTCTTACTAATAGCTTCTGACTATAGATTTAGCTGCGGCGAAGATTATTGAACATTTTCCGAGTTTTTTTGGTCTCTATGCAAGTGCAAGCTAGTTAAAATCGTTGGGCATATAATCCTAACTGACTATGAAAGCTTAAGCTGACTAGATCTCATAAAACCTACCCAATTGGTCATACCCAATTAAGAATAGACCTAACAGAAAACTGCCAATACTCTTACCATAAACAACTCATGCTTGAGATCCAAGGATAGAGAAACTGACCATTCTAAGGAGAGAATATTCACAATCTAGCGACTGTATCTAAGCTGAAAACAAAGCAGTTACTTGCAAACAACTAACAAATCAAAATTAAGCCGAGATTAATGAAAGTATGTTCTGCGATATTGCATTGGCTTGAGCTAACATAGCCGTAGCTGATTGTGCTAATATCTGGTTTTTCGCTAGACTAGCTGCATCGGATGCAAAGTCAGCATCTTGTATGCTGGAACGTGAGGTTTCAATGCTCTGTGTTTGGTTGGTCAAATTCGACATGGTGAAGGCCAAGCGGTTCTGCTCTGAACCCAGATAACTCCGTTCCTGGTTGACCACGTCTATAGCCACATCTAAGGAGGTAATAGCCAATCTCGCCTGATTGATATCCGCTACTGATTCATCCTCAATCTCTAATCCACTGGCTGTCACGCTGGTAATACCCAGTTTCAACTGATGATTGACGTCGTTGTCCACTCCCACTTGTAGGTCCCTGTTTGGGGCAATTTCTATCTGTTTACCGTCTAGACTGTCAGCGTGCGGATTATAACTATCAATAGAAGGAGTGGAATGGTCAGAACTGCCCTTAATATCCAACTGAATGCCAAACTTGTCGAAATCTAACATAGTGTCATAACCAACCCGATATTCCAAGCTTTGCTGTACCCCATTCTCTCCCGTCATAGTTAGCTTTCTGGTTTCCGGCACAAAGAAATCCTGTGAAGCACCAAGTAACGTTGTGGTCGTTTTTGGCGCTTCATTGGTATCAACTTCCAATCCCAACCGGGAAAAATCTATCGTTTGAGGACTGCTGTGGAATTGGTATCCAATTTCCTCCACGGGGCCTGTATTGGGTGAGTTGACTGCCAACGTTGGATTAACGGTAAAATCTTTGGAATTATCGAGTAATTGGGTTGCTGTAGTCTGGGCATTATCACTATCAACATCAAGTCCTAAAGTACCAAAGGAAACTGTTTGAGACTCTGCACTAGATGGATATTTAATCTCTTGATGTGTCCCATCAGGAGCAGTTGCTGTCAATCTAGAATCAACAATGAACCCTTGGGTACTGTTAAGTAACACGGTCGCTGTTTGCTCTGCATCAATGCTATCAACATCAAGTCCTAAAGCATCAAAGGAAACGGTTTGAAACTCTGCACTAGATGGATATTTAATCTCTTGATGTGTCCCATCAGGAGCAGTTGCTGTCAATCTAGCGTTAACAGTAAACTCCCCAACACTGTCCAGTAAACCTGCTGTCATGGTGGCGGCATTACTAGTATCAACGTCAATACCTAGGCTGGAGAAATCAACTGTTTGAGAATTGCTGTTAAAGGAGTAGCCAGTTTCTACCGCAGAACCAACTGGGGGAG
>Ga0066834_10000005_pt1 | contig 95731 bp, 76 predicted proteins | sample ETNtaG_30_FD_66729 | JGI IMG/M metagenome (GOLD analysis project Ga0066834, IMG submission 66729) | Marine microbial and viral communities from oxygen minimum zone, Eastern Pacific Ocean - ETNP201306PF43B | ecosystem: Environmental > Aquatic > Marine > Oceanic | place: Pacific Ocean: Eastern... | reverse complement strand
GAATCAAAAATAAAACGCTAAATGAAAGAAAAAAACAATATCAAAAAAAACAATTAGTTTTGTATTAACACTCTCTTAATTTTTGACCCTAAAAGTTCAAGTTTGTTTGAAGACATACATTCTTGGGTTTTCTAATTTGATAAATAGCAAAATGGATGTTACAGAAATTGTCGAATATGCTGAAATCATAAATAAAAGTGGTTATCAATTGCTCGGTGTAGTAAACGATCTGATGGATATCACTTTAATTGAAGCTGGTCAATTAAAAATTGTAAAAGAGAATACTGATTTTCATGAACTGCTAATAGATATTCACAAAATTACAAGTGCGGAGTTAAACGCTACAACTAAAAAAATTCGTCTTGAATTAAATATCCCTAATGATATAAAGCAATTAAGTATATATACTGATAGGTCAAGATTAAAACAAATCCTCTTAAACATATTAAAAAATGCGGTTGAGTTTACAGATCAAGGTCATATAATTTTTGGTTATGAAATAGTAACTATTGATAGCCAATCTATGATTAGGGCTTTTGTAGAAGATAGTGGAATAGGGATTCCCAATAATATGAAAAACACAATTTTTGAACCCTTTAGGCAAGTTGAAGAGTCAGCAACAAAACAACATGGAGGAGCCGGAGTAGGATTATCTATTTCGAAGAAATTTACAGAAATGTTAGGCGGCAAAATTTGGGTTATCTCTGAAGAAGGACAAGGCAGTACTTTTTATGTTTCACTGCCGATGGAATGAAAACATTTAGATAAATCTACAATTGATAAGAAGCAGTAAAAATTTCCTGTTTTAGTCAGAATATATAATACTTATGCACTTCCCTGAATAAGGCCAAAATACCAAACTCCTTCTTTTTTTACTACTTTTGCAATCTTAAATTTATTAAGAATGTCTAACAAAGAAATAGTATTAAGTGGTATACGTCCGACAGGAAATTTGCACCTGGGTAATTACTTTGGTGCGGTGAAGAATTTTGTGAAGATGCAGGAAACTAATGAGTGTTTCTTTTTTATTGCCGATTATCATTCACTTACAACACATCCAACTCCAGGTGATCTCCAGGGTAATGTTAAACAAGTGTTTGTGGAATATCTTGCTGCCGGACTTGATCCGGAAAAAGCAACATTATATCTTCAAAGCGATTTACCTGAAACTGCTGAGCTATATCTTTTCCTAAATATGAATGCCTATCTTGGTGAACTGGAAAGAGTTACTACATTTAAGGAAAAAGCTCGTATACAACCAAATAATGTCAATGCGGGACTACTTACTTACCCCACACTTATGGCAGCCGACATTATTATTCATAAAGCTAATAAGGTACCTGTAGGTAAAGATCAGGAACAAAATCTTGAAATGACACGAACATTTGCCCGTCGTTTTAACCACACGTATGGCACTGATTTTTTTCCATTACCAACCGCTTATAATTTTGGAGAACAATTAGTTAAAATTCCAGGACTTGACGGTTCTGGTAAAATGGGTAAATCAGAGGGAGAGGGCAATGCAATTTTCTTAGTTGACGATCCAAAGAAAATTCACAAAAAGGTAATGCGCGCTGTTACGGATAGCGGACCAACCGAAATGAATCAGGAAAAGCCTGATGTAATTCAGAACTTATTTTCCCTGATGGAAGTAGTGTCTAATCCCGATGCAATTGATTATTTTAATGATCAGTACAACAATTGTAGTATTCGCTATGGTGACATGAAAAAGCAGCTTGCCGAGGATATTATCAATTTCAATGAACCTTTCCGCGAAAAAATTACAGAACTTTCCTCAGACGATGAGTACATTAAAAAAGTTATGAATTTAGGAGCAGAAAAAGCGAGGGATAGTGCCCGAAAAACTATTGCTGAGGTTCGGCAAATTATTGGCTTCAGAAATTACCTTTAAAATCCTTTAGTTAATTGATTGAGAAAAAAAATACTTCAATCGAGCAAAAGCTCGAAACTGCTCTCTTGGTTGGTCTTATAACTAATTCAAAGGAAAGAGAAAAGGTTGATGAATATCTTGATGAGCTAGCATTTTTAGTTAGTACAGCTGGAGGAGTTCCTGTAGGCAGGTTTGTTCAACCACTTGATTATCCTAACTCACGAACCTATGTTGGGTCAGGGAAACTTGAAGAGATTGAGCAACATGTTAAAGCAGCTGATATCGACATGGTTGTATTTGACGATGAACTTGGAGGCTCCCAAATAAGAAACCTTGAAAAAGTCTTGGAGTGTAAAATACTAGATCGTACAAACCTAATCCTCGATATATTTGCAAAACGGGCACAAACTGCACATGCAAAAGTTCAGGTTGAACTAGCTCAGTATCAATATCTTCTTCCACGTCTTACTGGTATGTGGACTCACCTTGAAAGACAACGCGGAGGAATCGGACTTCGTGGCCCAGGTGAAACTGAGATTGAAACCGACCGCAGGATTATCCGTGATAAAATAAGTCTTCTTAAAAAGAAACTTATTCAAATTGATAAGCAAAAAGCAACTCAACGTAAAAACAGAGGGCAGATGATTCGGGTTGCACTTGTTGGCTACACAAATGTTGGCAAGTCAACAATTATGAACCTGCTTAGCAAATCAGCTGTATTTGCCGAAAACAAGCTGTTTGCAACATTAGATACTACGGTTCGCAAAGTAGTTGTTGACAATCTTCCTTTTCTTCTTTCGGACACTGTAGGATTTATCAGAAAACTTCCTCATGGTTTAGTTGAGTCGTTTAAATCAACTCTTGATGAAGTTAGAGAATCAGATATTCTGATTCATGTTGTCGATATTTCACACCCTGGATTTGAAGATCAGATTAAAACAGTTTCTCAAACTCTAACTGAAATTGGGGCTGGTGATAAAAAAGTGATTATGGTTTTTAATAAAGTAGATGCATACAAGTGGGTTGAAAAATCCGATGATGACTTATTGCCTGATTCAAAAGAGAATAAAACTCTTGTAGATTTGAAAAATAGTTGGATGGCAAAGGATAACCATCCTAGCATTTTTATTTCAGCCAAAACAAAAGAAAATTATCACGAATTCAGAAAGCTTCTTTATGAAAACATAAAAGAAGTTCATGCTGTTCGATATCCTTACAATAATTTTCTGTATTGATATTTAGTTATAACAACTAACCTCCAAAATCATTAGTTTTACAGTCCAATAAATTTTTCTAAATGAAGACAAAATATTGTTTGTTATTATCTGTTTTAAGTGGGATATTACTTACCATCTCATGGCCGGAAAATGGATTTACACCATTAATCTTTGTGGCCCTTGTGCCTTTGTTTTTTATTCAACAATATCTGGGGGATAATAATAAAAAAGGAATGTTTTGGTATTCATGGCTTGCATTTTTAATATGGAATATTCTTACCACATGGTGGATTTGGAATTCAACGCCTAGTGGGGCTTTAATGGCTTTTACTTTAAATTCTTTGTTTATAGCTGTTGTTTTTCAGCTGTATCATATATCGAAAATAAAGCTCTTCGATAATAAAAAAGGCATGTTTATTTTGTTGTTTTATTGGGTTACCTGGGAATACATCCACATGAACTGGGATCTTACATGGTCGTGGCTAAACCTTGGTAATGTTTTTGCATCAAAACATACGTGGATTCAATGGTACGAATACACAGGAAGTCTTGGAGGAACTGCTTGGGTTATCATTGCAAACATACTTATTTACTATATAATTTCTGGATTATTAATTAAGGTGAAATCAACTAGAATTATTATTTCGGGGATAGTGTTGTTGTTTGTAATCGCCATTCCTTTAATTTTTTCATTTATTATATACAATAATTATCAGGAGAAGGAAAACCCTGTTGATATTATCGTTGTCCAACCCAATATTGATCCTTATAATGAGCAATATACATTGCCTTATGAAAAAATATTGGACAAAAATTTAGAACTAGCTTCAAGATTGATAACCGACAGTACCGATTTTCTTGTATTCCCTGAGTCGGCAATACAAGAAGATATATGGGAATCTTGGCTGGGAAGTTCCCAAGGTCTTAGAACTATAAAAAGAGCACTGACTAAATTTCCTAAAACAACAGTTGTAATTGGGGCAACAACATATTTGCTGGTAAAAAATGGAGAGGAAATGACAAATGCCGCCAGAAAATTCTCAAAAAGCAAGGATTATTATTACGCTTATAATACAGCAATACTGGTTGAATATGAGCAGGATTTCCAGTTACATCATAAGTCAAAGTTAACCCCGGGCGTTGAAATAATGCCTTCATGGTGGATACTAAAGCCAATTGAAAAATTTGCAATTGATCTTGGGGGAACCACAGGTACGCTTGGCAAAGAAGATCATCCGGTTGTATTTAATAAATCAAATGGTGATACAGCTATCATTACTCCAATAATTTGCTATGAATCTGTTTATGGAGAATTTGTTGCTAACTCGATAAAATTAGGTGCCGGATTAATATTTGTTATTACTAATGATGGTTGGTGGGGTGATACACCTGGATATAGACAACATTTTTTGTTTTCAGTACTTAGGGCCATTGAAACCCGCCGCAGTGTTGCAAGATCTGCAAATACAGGTATATCAGCATTTATTAATCAACGAGGTGATATACTTCAGCAAACTCAATATTGGAAGCCTGCAGTTATTCAGCAAGCTTTAAATGCAAATTATGAATTAACATATTATACTAAAAACGGAGATTTTATTGCCAGAATATCAGCCTTTGTAAGTGCTTTGCTTATTCTAATTGCTTTTACGCAGGGGTATTTGCGGAAGAAAAAGAAAGGTGTTAAGTCGGAAGTATGAAGCAGGAGGTTAACACCTAAAATTTAATTTTCTGTCAATTATAAGCCCTATTCTTTTTCGTAATAAATAGTGATTTTTCCTATCGGAGTATTTGTTTCAGACACTATTTTGTCCGATGAAAAAGTTCCAAGTTTATTAAGCTGGTTTGGGCTACTATCAAAAAAATATGAAATGGACTGATCGTCAGGATCAAGACTCCATTTTGTTTCATGGGTATTACCAGGTGAAATAATTATTAGTGTTGAATCATCGATAATTCTGAAATACGTTTCTTTTTGCATTTCTACAACCTGGCGTAGCATTTCGGGTGTTGTGAATTGTTCATCAAAATCTGTTTCAACCTTTTGTGCCTTCCATGTGCCAATCAATTCTTTTTCAGGACTCCCGCCGCATGAAGTAATAATTATTGCTAAAGTCAATATCAATACGGGGGGTTTAAATAACTGTTTCATCTTTGTATTCTATTTTTTTGGAATGCAAATGTACAATCAATTTGTCTTATTGGTTGAAAATCTTAATAATGTTTAACATTTCTTCCAATTCACATCATCAATGTTTCAGTCTTTTCAAATAGGAATGATAAGAATTAATTGAAAATACTTGAAAAATTCAGGATTGAAATATTGATTGTTTAACAGCTATTTTGCATTTGCGAGTACGGCTTTAGCCTTCAGATCTTCAATAAAATCAGATTTTACCCAATAAATATCAGCATTACCATTTTTTGGTTCAGACTGCAATTGCTGAAATAAATTATAAGTTAATGACCATGGTTGAGATTTTTCATCGAACCCGCAAGAAGACATAAAAAACAAATATTTACCATCAGGAGAAAGTGAGGCCGACCAACCTCTGCCTAAATCCTTGTTTATTACTTGTCCCATATTTATAGGTTCGCTCCATAGTCCATTGTCTTGCTTAAATGTTATATAATAGTTAACACCCGTTACATCTTTTTCAACACCTAAGGCGGGAATTATTATATAGTTTTCATCTGGCGAAACATAAGCATTAAACCGGTTTCGTCCACAATTAACTTGATCAGGTAGTCTTTCTGGTTTAGTAAACTTTCCATTTACATATGCAGACTTGTAAATTGAACTAACACCAGATTTTTCGTCTCGTGTAAAATACAAGCATCCACTTTTTGTAATCGAAGGGTAAAACTCACCCAGATTTGTATTAATTATTGTGTCTAATACTTGTGGTGTTCCCCAATCGCTACCTTCTCTTTTCACAACCCATATATTGGTGTCATCATTTTTTGTTGAGTCGTTTACAGGTCGGTTGGTTGCAAAAAATAACCGACTTCCATCATGGCTTATACATGGTTCAATTGTTACATATTCAGGACTGGTAGCAAATGAAACTACTTCCGGATTGCTCCATATTCCATTAACCTTTTTCGATGAAAGCACTGCAGCGTAGCTATAATCACTAGTAGAAAATGTAGTATATATCTCATCTCCTTCAGGTGTAAATGTTATGTCGCGGTTAATGAGCCCATTTGAAATTATATTGGGAGCAAACAATTCAGGAATTGAGCCCGGGGTTGGTTGTCCCATATAATCACCTGTTAATTCTTGAGTTTCAATTAAATCTGTTGCTAGCCTTGATTCCAACTGTTGCTTACATGAAACAACCATGAGCAAGGTTGTGATGAGAAAAACAAATGCTATTTTCATTACAAATTGGTATTTATTTGATTATTTTGACACCCTTTCAAGGTTATTCTTAAAAAGTGATGTTGTGCCAAGATTTTGAGCTAGTCCTAATTTGTAAGCTTCACTATAATTTTTCTTTGCAAGTTCAAGCTGGTTGTTATTTTCAAAAGCCTCACCAAGGCTATCATAAACATTAGCTGATTTCGGGAATCGTTTTACATTCTCTTTAAATACTTCAATTGCTTTTGGAATTCTCCCAGCCCCTAAATAAGAATATCCAAGGTTATTTATAGTATTTTCAGGAGTTACTACTTTATAATCATACTTTTTTGAAACAGTAGCAAAATGATCATCAATTGCTAGTAGTCCATTTTGGAATGTCTCATCTGGAAGTGTCCAGTCGGAGAATATAAATCGAAGACCATTGAAAATGCTTAAATATGGTGTTGACATATGATTGTCACGCGGCATTTGTACATACTGAAAACTAATTGCTTTACCAGACTTTTCTTTTATTAGATCCGAAAACTCGTCCAATGGATTAAAAAAGTCAATTTCATCACCAACTGTCATGTAAAAACTTTTGGGATTATCATATTTTGATTTTAGTTTATTTTTTGCCTCATTAATAATATAATTGTCAGCAAATTGGAGATATGGGCTAACAGCAATATAAGCATTAAATACTTCAGGATATTCAAGAAGAGAATACCCTATAAATGTTCCGCCAAAAGAATGCCCCATTATCATATTGTAATCGGTAGTTCTATAATTTTTTTTAATGGTTGGTAATAACTCCTTTTTCAAAAATTTGTGAAATTTTTCCGCTCCGCCGCTTGTTGAAATATTATCCACATGAACTGGTGAAGAATCACGATTTCTGTCAACATTTGTTATTGCAACCACTATTATACCGGGGGCTAAACCATTTCTTGCAAGATAGTCTGTTGCTCCACTTACATGGCGAAAATGTGTCTCACCATCAAGTACATATAATACAGGGAAGTTGTACTCACTATTATCATAATTGTCAGGCAAAAAGATTAATATAACTCTGTCTTCATCCAGTACTTTAGAATGTATTGTAAATCTTTCACCACCTGCAATTACTTCCGTTTCTGTTTTCGCAAATAAATGTGCTGAAAAGCTAATAATTAAAATTAATGTAATTATTGCTTTTGTTGGGTTGAATTGAGTATTTGAAGTTTTCATTTTGTATTTTATTTTAGTGTGTGTTTTTATAATTGTAATGATTAATTAACAATAAATTTCTCTCTTTCAACCTTTCCATTAACATTGGTTGAAATAGTATATATGCCATTTGATAGTTGCGAAATATCGATTAATTCGAATTCAGATATAATAGTTTGTGTGCTTAGCAGCTTACCAGAAATATTATAGATATTAATGCTTATCGGGAAATTAACTTTTTTTGAAAATCGAATTGAAACATTTTCATGTGCAGGATTTGGTATAAATGTCATGTCAATTTTATTGTATAATTTTTCATTATTGTTGTGAATATTGGTTAACAGATCATTTTCGTACCACCTTATTTCGTTAGCTGAATTTCCACCACAAACCAAATCGATGTCACCATCATTATCAAGGTCGCCATAGTCGAGCGGCCAGGCTCCTGATAAGTTGTCGATTAATTCATATGTCCAATTAATTGGAGTTTCGCCATTGTTTTCCCACATTACTAATTCTGAGGCATCCTGAGCTGAACAAACAATATCCATATCGTCATCGTTATCTGTATCAATTGCCCAGCCAATAACTGCTGAGTTCAAGTAAGATACAAATTGCTTGGTCCATATAACTGTATCAACACCATCGTTCTTCCACCAGCTAAGTCCATTTCCAAACGCAGTTCCAAGTATATCTTGTTTGCCATCTTTATCCATATCAACAATTTGAACTTTGTGTGCCCATGTGAATGTAGAATTTATTGTAATTTTTGTCCAGTTAATGGGAGAACCTCCGTCATTTCGCCACCATGCAATTTCATGGTCTGATAAGGCCGCCCCAGCTAAATCAATATCTCCATCTCCATCAATATCTTTGGCATCTACCGATCTTGCTCCGCCAAAATTTGTAACAATTGTATGCTCTGTCCAATCAACCGGAAAGTTGCCATCGTTTTCAAACCAAAGTATTGTGCTTAGACCAGCTGATACTCCTATAACATCCATGTCGTTATCATTATCAATATCAATTGGCATTATCTCATGAGCATTAGTAAAAGACTGTTTGATTTCATATTTAGTCCATTCAATACTGTCTCCACCATCATTTCGCCACCAGGCTAATTCATGATCATCAAAGGCTGCTCCTAATACATCTGTAAGTCCATCTCCATCAATATCGCCTGCAGAAACATAAATAGCTCCCCCGAAATCTTCTGCAATAATTTGTTTTTTCCATTCAAGAGGCAGACCTCCTTGATTTTGCCACCATGCTATTGAATTTGCACTCAATCCGGCACAAATAATATCATTGTGGTTGTCGTTATTTATGTCTGATACACAAATGCCAGCAGGTCCATCAAAATTATCATCAACTGTTTGAGTTAAAAATGAAGCGTCTTGGCTGTGTAACAATAAACTGCCAAATAATAAGATGACACATAATCGCACTCTAGTATAAAATAATTGCATCTTTTCAAATTTTAGTTAATAGTTATTTTTTTCTAAAGGAGTAAAGAGAAACCACTCAGATTGGTAGCAACAATTAGGTTTCTTCCAACGAGTAGTTTCCTGATTTTTACTCCATGTCACATTATTACTGCCATAATAATGTTCAATTATATGTTTCTCGTAATTCAATAAATTCATTAGAGAATTAATTCGTTGCAATATTGTTGTAATCCTTTCTCCTGTACAAATAAAATATACATCAATCCCAAATGAATAGATATATAGCTTGGTATTATAACTGAATCCGTTACATCGATATAATTTCAATATTTAGTAGCTTACTGGTAGTGTTTGTCGATTATTGGTATAAGCATGTGATTATTATACAATTATAGTTTACATTTGCGTGCATATGAAGAATTTGAATACAATTACATCAAGTACTAATTTCAGGATATTGTCACATATTATGTTCTGGGTGGGGTACCTTTTGTTTTTCTATCTACAGTTTAATTTATATAGCGAACAATTTAGTTCAATAGGTACATTAGGCAGTCTTACTTTAACTGCTATTGTGGATATATTAGCGGCTTATTTTACAGTATATTATTTATTGCCTCAATTTCTATTTAAAAAGAAATATGTCTTGTTTGCCATCATTTTTTTGGTATCAGCAACTTTAGCAATTTTGTTCCAGAGGGTAATTTTGTACTACGTAACTCTTCCTTTATTTTATCCTGATTCTGCAAGTTCATGGAAGTCCTTTTGGTATATTAATCCTTTTTATTCATTCATAAATATTTATACCGTTGTTAGTGTATTTGCTGCAATTAAATTAATGAAATATTGGTACAGAAATCAGCAACTAAAAATAGAACTAGAGAACAAGAATAAAACAAGTGAATTAGCTTTGCTTCGCACCCAGTTAAATCCTCATTTTCTTTTTAACACATTAAACAATATTGACACACTCATTAGTACAAATCAGGAAAAAGCCTCTGATGCTGTTATAAAATTATCTGAAATAATGCGTTTCATGTTATATGAGGCAAATAGTGATAGGGTTCCACTTGAAAAGGAAATTAATTACCTTGAAAGTTATATTTCGTTACAGCAATTGAGATTAAAAAACCCATTTTTTGTAAATTTCAAAAATGATATTAATTGTAAGGGGGTTGTCGATTGCCCCAATGCTGTTTATTCCTTTTGTTGAGAATGCCTTCAAACATGGTTTGAAAAATATTGTTACTCCTGGCATTGACATTACTCTAAACTGTGATAACGGGATTATTCATTTTGAGGTTGTTAACAGATATAGCGAACTTGATGAGCAGAATAAGGATGCTACATCAGGCATCGGATTGATTAACACCCAAAAGAGGTTAGAACTATTATACCAAAATAAGCACAAGCTTGAAATATCAGAGAATGACGGAATATTTAAAGTGAGCTTGAAAATTTTCTCAACTTAAATTTTTATATTTGTTTTATTTGAATTATGAAAATCAATTGCATTGCCATAGATGACGAACCTCTTGCATTACAAAAGATGCATGATTTTATCTTAAGGGTAGGTTATCTGGAATTGTTGGCTGAGTTTGATAATGCACTTGATGCGCTTGAATTTTTAAAATCCAATACTGTTGATCTGATATTTCTCGATATTCAGATGGAAGACCTTACCGGTGTTCAAATGCTTGAGGCAATGACTGATAAGCCGAAAGTTATCTTTACTACTGCTTATGATGAGTATGCTATTAAGGGTTATGAGCTTGATGTTTCCGATTATTTGCTAAAGCCAATATCTTTTTCAAGATTTTTACAATCGTGTGAGAAAGTCCATAATGCATTAAATCCGGAGAAAGAAAACGAATACCAGCCAGTAATTAAAAGTGATAGTAATCCTACTGACGAATTTTTCTTTATTAAGAATGGAAACATTACTCAAAAGGTTGATTTTGACAATATCTTATTTGTCGAGGGTATGAAAGATTATCTTAGAATTCACACAATCGACGAAAAGATAATGACACTACTAAGTTTTAAGAAACTGGAACAATCACTTACGTATCCTCAATTTGTAAGAATACATAAATCCTACTTGATCGCAGTAGATAAAATTAAGAGTATCGAAAGAAACCGTGTTACTATTGGTGATCAAATCCTTCCCATTGGAGAGAGTTACCGTAGACAGTTTTTCGACGTGGTTGATAAAAAGAGATTACTATAATGTTGTGAATTAATTAATCACTATTTTTCTTACTTCTGTCCCTTCATCCGTTCTAATCATAACAAAGTAAATCCCTTTCGAATGATTTGAAAGATCAATTTGATTTGCAAAAGTTCCTCCTTTATTTATAAAAGTTTCTGACAATATTGGTTGTCCTTGAGTGTTTACTATGTTCATTTTAATAATTCCACTCACATCCTTTACAGAAATAGTAAATTTCCCTGATGACGGATTTGGAACAATATTAATTTGATGATTCCCCTTATGAATTTCTGAAACGTTAACATTGTTTGAAATAAGAATGTTGTCGAGATACAAATTGTTCCCATAATGACAGTATGATTCGAACATGATTTTAACGTTTGCGGAACCGTCCCAACTTGATAAATCAATCAAATTACAACTACTTCCCCAACCTTCTCCACACCAGTCTTCACTACTTTGAGGCACAAAAGAATCAGGTGTTGTAGGACTAGTAGCAAAAACTCCAGTTCCATCGGGCCCGTTTGCAAACACTCTGGTCCAGTTTTCACCGCAGTCATCACTTATATAAACAATCAATGAATCCTTTTGAAAATATCGTTGCGCATAAGCGTAATCAAATGCTAATACAAGATCAGTAAAGCCTGAAAAGTCCATTGCGGGGCTAATTAATCTGTCTCTTTCTCCAAAATGTGGGTAATCTATATTATTCACCCATACTCCCTTGTCTCCAGGTGTTGTTCCAACAACATTTATTCCTTCCCAAGTAATTAATTCATCAGGGTTTTCAATTGTCCAACCACTTTCCATAATATTTTCAACTTCAAAACTTTCTATAAATGGTAATGCAGCTCCACCTGAATGAATATAATCTGTTTTAGTTATTGTATTACTTCCAACAGCATTTGTTGTTGTAAGTGTAACAGAATAAACTCCAGTCTCAAAAATAACTTTGGGATTCTGGGAGTTAGCATTTGTACCACCAACATAGCCTATTGATTTAGGCTCAAAATCCCATTCCCATGAATCGGGACAATAAAGCGTTTGGTCGATGAATTCAACTTTCTGGTTACTACAAGTAACAGAATCACTTGTAGTAAAATTCGTTGCGGGAAGCAATGTTGAACTTACTGTTATATAATCTTCTACTAACAAAGTATCAACGCCAAGGCTATTTGTTACGATTAATTGTACATCATATGTACCTTCTATGTCATATAATATATTCGTCGGATCTTTTTCGTTTGAAGTGGCAGGTACTGCACCTTCAAAGGTCCATTCATATGTATCAGGAGGACCTTGCGATAAACTTGTAAAACTATTCTCGCAACCGGTAGGTATTGTTGTTTGATCTGCTTCAAAGTTAGCTGTTGGGGCGTACAACTCAATACTTGTTTCCCATAATCCTCTCCCATATGTTCCGGCCCGTATCAATTGTGAATCAAACTGTATTTCCAATTCTGTTACAATCACATTAGGTAGATCCTCCATGTATGAATCCCATTCATTTAGATTATCATCGATATAGTAAACACCAACGTCCATACCAACGTATAACGGGTTTAGGCTTCCGCTTCCATAAGCAACACAATTTGCAGGAATATTCGGGAGATTAGATGAATAATTTGTCCAGGAGCTCCCAGCATTATCTGAAATATAAACTTTTTCACCATCAGTGTAGCCAGACAAACTTACGGCAATAATTTCTGGATCTTCAGGATGAATTGCAATATATGATATAGTTAAGTTTGGTAACCCATTTGAAATACTTGCCCAACTTGCGCCACCATTCGTTGTTTTGTAAATCGATGAGCCTTTGGAAGTATAAAGATAGTCACCATCTGATTCCGAAATCGAGAGGTTATTCAAATTTCCCATATTTAAATTAGATATTGTTGTCCAGCTACCCATCCCATTGGTAGTTTTTTTAACTTCTGAAGAACCAACATAAAGTGTTTGAGGGTCAGTTGGGTGAATAACAAAAGGCGTTACCCAGTTACCTCCACCGGGTTGTGCAATACCAACATTTCCCTGATTCCCACCATTATTGGATTTGTAAAAATGACCATTTTGGGAGGTTCCATAGACGATATCACTATTTGTATAATCTGGCACACATTCCATTCCGTCGGCTCCAAGCCATTCATGCCAATGATCAGTGGTATAAACACTAGTTCCATTATCTTGTGACCCGCCCATAATTTTATAGGCGTCATTTTTTGATGTTCCTATTCTGTAAAACTGTCTAATTGAAACCCCTTCGGTAAGATTTGCCCATGTGTCACCTCCATCAGTTGATTTGCAAATAAGTCCATCACTACCTACGTAAAGAGTTCCACCATAGAAAACTATTTCATGAATATCGCAATGAGTATATCCAATAGGATTTCCCCATGTCCAATCTGTAGTCAAGCTCCATGTTAGTGCACCATTCGTTGATTTCCATGTGTTGAATTCTCCAAGATGTACTTCTTCAGCATCTGTGTGAGAGACAGCCATTGCCAAATCATACCAAGCCTGATTACCATTTGTTGGCTGTGATGACCTGAATGTAAAGGAATCACCACTATCTTCTGATCTGTAGATTCCTGTACTGGAAGAGAAAAAGTAGACATAGCTTGGATTAGCTTCAGTTACAGCAATTTGCACACGGCTAGTATTTGAAACACCAGTAGTTTCTGTAAAGTTGTCTCCTCCATCCACTGATTTATAAAATTTTCTTGTGGATGCATAAATTGTGTTCGGATCACCAGGTTTAAATTCTAAATCATCAATATCTCCAGAAAGAATCTTTATCCAGTTGTCACCTGCATCTGTGGTTCTATATAAACCATTAGTAGTTGCTGCAAAAATTATATTCGGATTATTTGGGTTGATAATTAGCTTGGCTATAGTTCGATTTTGATAAATTGTCCAGTCTAATCCGGTAGTATTCCATGTTGTACCTCCATCTGTAGATTTTAACACACCAATACTATAGTTATCAGATGCATCTTTATCACCTGTTCCGATATAAACCATGTTTGTGCTTGTTGGGTCTATCACAATTGCTGACACTCCTAATACAGGTTGATTATCAGTTAGAGGTATCCAATTTGCTCCTTCATCAGTGGTTTTCCATAATCCACCTGAAGGAGAGCCTATATAAATAGTTTGAGGATCGCCAGGCTCGCGAGCAATAACATTTATTCTACCAATTCCCGGATTCCAGTGACCAGTTACAACTGCTGAAGTAGTTGGTCCTAAGCTAGTCCATCCACTACGATTTCCACGATTTCCCTGGGGATATTCTTTCCTAAATTTTGTGATCTCATTCCATACCTGTGCATGGTTAATTCTGTCACCGGATGGATACACGCGTTGTTCAGTAAAATATTCCCAGCGTTTGAATTGTTTCCAACCACTTCCTTTTCCTTTTGGATGTGTCTCGTAATAATTATTTGCTGATTTCTGAACGTCATAAAAATTAACGTTTTGATCTTGCATCATTATAACCCATTCAGGTGTTGAGTTATCACCAGACGTTGCTGTCGAATTTTGTGCAAGCCCTACATTAGATAATATAAAAACCGAAACACAAAATGTTAAAATTGATTTGAATAAATTCATGATTAATTATATATTGATTTGGAATATTTTGCGTAAAAGTAATAGTTTTATTTATACCTACATGAACATAAAAAAATGGTGCTATTTTTGTTAATTCTTAAAAATTGATTCAAAACAAAAAGGACATGGTACGAAAAATATTTTTAGTGCTGATTATTACTTCATTAGTTTATCAACCTATCGCTAATGCATGCACTATAATAGTTGTTGGCAAGAAAGCATCTTCAGATGGTTCAAATATTATTTCTCATACTGATACGGGGCCTGATTCAAGGATATTTGTAGTTCCTGCTCAAACATTTAAACCTGGTACAAAGGCACCTGTTTATTGGGGAATTCAGGATGCAGACAGACCTTTAAATGATGACGGAATTATACTCGGTTATATTCCTCAGGTTGAACAAACATTCAAATATTTCCAATCGGCATATTCACATTTGAATGAATATCAGCTTGGTATCGGTGAAAGTACCACAGCTCAAAGAAATGAGCTTAAATGTACCCGTGAGAATGGAAAACAAATTATGACAATTGAACAGGCACAGATATTTGCCTTGCAACGTTATAAAACTGCCAGAGAAGCTGTTCAATTTATTGGAGATTTAATGATAAAATACGGTTTTTTACCGTCAAGCGGAGATGGCTCCGAAACGCTTGTTATAGCTGATACGGAAGAAATATGGGTTTTTGAGGTTTTTGGTGTTGGTCCTGGTTGGACTCCGGAAAGTGGAAAACCTGGTGCGATTTGGGCGGCTCAAAGGCTACCGGAAGATGAAGCTACAATGATTCCAAACTGGAGTATTATAAAGGAAATCAACGAAAAAGATATTGAAAATTTTATGGTATCCAAAAACTATAAATCAGAAGCAATTGATCGTGGGTGGTATAATCCTTCTTCAGGAATGCCATTTATATGGCAAGAAGCCTATACTCCAATACCAGTTGAATATGCAACCAGCAGATTTTGGCTTTTCCATCAAACTTTTGCTCCCAATTATAGAGAATGGCCAGATCGCTTTCCAAATGGAGATCCATATAAAGGAATTAGTCCGTATTTCCAGCTTGTTGAGCCTTTGTCAATCTATCCATTTTCAGTTAAACCTGAAGAACTTATATCGGTACGCGATGTAATTGCATTTCAGCGTTCAACTTACGAAGGTACTATTTACGATATGACTTCCGGTCCTGAATGGCTAGTTCCTGACAATAAGGGTGGTTACGTTAAGAGCCCACTAGCTACTCCTTTTCCGAGTAGAGATTTACGCAAACTGATGAAAATAACTTATCGTCGTCCTGTTGCCCGGCATCGTGGACATTACGGAATGGTGATTCAGCTCCGAGATTGGTTACCTGATGACATCGGAGGAGTTTACTGGGTATATCTTGATAATCCATATTTTAGTCCTTATGTTCCAATTTATGCGGGAAATTTGTCAATTCATGATACATACAAAACTTATGACCCAAATAAATATGACGAGAATTCTGCTCGGTGGGTAATAGATTTTGTGGATAATCTTGCTAATCTAAAATTCCAAAAGATTGCAGAAGATGTAAAAACAGTAAGAACTCCTTTTGAAGATGAGATTTTTAAGAATCAAAAAGCTGTTGAAGATGAGGCCTTGAAATTATATAAAAAAAGTCCCAAAGATGCTCAGGAATATTTAACAGATTACTCCAACGGATTAATGTATGATGTTACTACAATGTTTATTAACCTTAGGAATGAGATTATTACAAACTACACTAATAATCACGAATAAGTTATAATCATTCTAGCTACACATTCATTACCTGATTGAAAGCGGCTCCTATCGCTCCTTTTTTACAGTGATTCGTAATCATGAAGTTAGCTGAATGCCTACTTTGTATTGACAATGCTTCTCCGATTGGTACATCACATGAATCTTGAATAGTATCCATGATCGCTTTCCTTGCTGCTTTCATACCTGCATTATCGGGAGCCGGTAGTTGTACATCTGAAGGAATTCCGGTTATCGCTTTATCATCTACAGTACGTAGCGTCAATCCATGGTTATCTTCATTTGCAAGGTTCCAGGCCATTTCAAGAGCTTCTTCCTGAGTACCTGTAAAATCACATAGCCAGCCAATAGTATCCTCTGCTTTTACTTGGTTTCCAATTAGCAATAACTTAAATAGTTTAGGCCAGTCTTCAGGCTTTGCTTTCCGGAATGGCCAATGACACCCTTCCATACCTGGAACTACAGGCAGAGTTACTTCAGGCATACCAAGTTTCACCCCATTAGTTGCAACTAAATAGTGGCAATGCATTAGTAGCTCTAAAAATCCACCCATGCAACGCTTTCCATTAATATAACCAACAGAAACCTTAAACTCAGTGTGCAATCTACGTGCTGTTTTTGACCATGTGCTAGCAATTCTATCTCCTTCATCAGCATTCTCCAAAGCAGGGAAGAACTCGTTGGTATCAGCACCAACCATCTGAGTCGCAAGATGGAAATCACCGGTTACAATTACTCCTTGAATACCCTCATTCTTAAGCCAGTCGATAGCTCTATTAAGTTCAATATCTACATCGCTGTTATAGCTTTCACGACTTATTGTGATAACGCCAGTTTTACCATCATGCTCAGCATTAACGTAAAGTTGTTGCCATTCAGGCTCTCCCATTTTTTCAAACTCTTCAGGGTACCAAGGTGAGTTATCAGCTTCAGGATATAATTTGTGATAAGCCTCTACTATTTTTAATGCATTTTCGGTTCCGGCACCCCTAATTGTAGCAATAATACCGTTACGGAATTGGGCACACAGTTCTCCAATAGCATTAATATTGGCGAGACTACCTCTCTTTTCATGTAACATGATACTTGTCATCTGAAAAAGAGCTCCTAAGGTCCAGCTTAAGAAATCGGCTGATTCGTTATCGTCAATCTTCCAGTTAACTATTGGCCTGAAATGATCTGGTGGATACCAGTTCTGTCCACTATCTTTGCGCTCTGTAAGATCCGGAGTAGGGAAAAACAAATCACCATAAAAATTACCAAGATGATGTAAACAAGACCACGTAAGGAAGTTTGCGCCTTTCGCACCTATTACATCGTGAGCTCGTAAAGGATTTGGACCTATAAATTTCCTAATGAATTTATCGATCTTCCAGTAAGGCATATTAGTTGCCTGGTGATATCTTAGACCAGCAAGTGTTACTCCACAAAAAAGAACATCTAACACAAATGACCAGTTATCACTTACCTGAATAGGAATAAGTCCGATTGACCATAGAAGTTTTGTAATGTCAGATGGTTCATTTTCTACTATTTCCCATACTTTGTTTATCTCATGTGGAAAAGCAGGATGGGCAATTCCTACTCCAAGCTCCGAGCTAGGAAATCCTGATGTGACCGAACGGATTTCAACGCCTGGATAATTATCCCGAAAGAGCTTGTAATGATCCTTTTTTACTTCAAGAATTTCAGGAATTGCTTCCAATAGGAATTTTGGTTTCAATTCCCTTAGTTCTTTTGGAAGACTCTTGCCGTCATAATTTAGTCGGATAATATTAGCCATTATCTTTTGAGCATTCTCTTGCCCAAATGCGTTAACCAACCCAGGATATTGCATGCCAATGCCATCAGGGCTGCCAGGAAAATCCAGACCGACTATTGGTACACCAAAAGCTTCTAATCTTGAGCCAAGCTGCATCGCTTTGCCAGCACCTACAATACCATTTGCTCCTGATATAACAAGTGAGCCCCGATTATTTTCTGGGCCAAATACTTGCTCAACAAGCTTACTTGTCGTGACAGGCAATTGGTGTTTTTTAAAAATCTCAAGGACTGTTCCCAATCCTAATGTTTCTATAGTTGATTTCCTCATAGATTTTATCATCACTTTTTCCCTCCCTCTGTTACTTTAAAAATGCTTGCTATACCAACATCACCAGCAGCACAACCAAAGACTAAAACATAGCCTCCTCCAAGATTAACAGCTTCTTCTAAAGCTTCGATCACTAATCGTGTTAGTGTAGGTCCCTGTGGGTGTCCAAATACTAATGAGCATCCGGTATTATTCATTTTGTGCCAATCATAATTCATTACTTTAGCAAAAATAACATCGTTAACTGCAAAGGGGTTATGGTTTTTCACTACTGCCATATCATCCATTGTTAAACCAGTACGGTCGAGAAGCTTCTTAACAGCAAGAGCCGGAGCTTCAGGCATATAGCTAGGAGCTACTCTTAGTTCTGTCTTTCCTACAAATTGGATATCTATCTCCGGTCTGCTACTAAGCTGCTTAGCTTTTTCTTTTCCGGTGACAAGTAATGTTGCCATTCCATCAGCAGCATGAGTTTGTGTACCAGGTGTAATACATGTATCTAATTCGCGTTGAGCATTAAGTGCTGAGAGGCTTAGTTGGCGAACACCAGTATCTTCATCAATAAGTCCCAGAAAACGTCCTTGAATATTAAGGATTTCTAATGGGATAAGTATACCGTCAAACCATCCGGAATCCTTAGTGTCAAAATATTGCTTATACCGATAATAGGTCAATTCATCTACTTCTTTTCGGTCGATCTTATATTTACGGGCTGCAAGTCCGGCAGTAGCTAACATTGCATTTCCTGTGGCTGGGTCAAATCCAAAATTATCCCATACATCCGCGATGGTCTCTGTTCTTCGATACGCTCTCCTCTCCGGGAATACTCCTGCCGGGGAATCACTGGTCCGGTCAAAAGTAAGAACACCAACAACATCTGAAGATTCTCCTTCCACCTCTGCGGCAGCATGAGTAATGGCCTGAAGACCTGTGGCACAGGCTTGCTCAAGGTGATAACCTGGTATACGGTGTCCCAGGCAGCTTGCAACCATTGGGGCATTCCAGAACTTCCAGTGCCATGGTATTGTTGATCCGATAACGAGGTATTCCAGTTCACTTTTCGGAACTTTCTTCATACCCATAATCTTATTCATGGCCTCTCCTGCAAATTGACCGATATTGATTTCTGCAAAAGCAGATGTTTGCCAGGCCGGGAAATAGCTACTTCCCCAAGTGCCGTATGGAATTCTTGCCTTTGGAAACATTATTTTACCATTTTTCATTTATTCCTCTTTAATTTGTTATCTAACTATTTTTCCAAACAGGTATTCTCTTTTCCATAAAAGAGTTAATACCTTCATTTGCATCATCAGTTTCCATTAACTCCTTTATGAAAATCTTTTCAAGTTTCTTTAGATTTTTTTTGAAAACTCTATTTAATACAATTCTACCTGACCGTACAGAATATCTTAAAGAACTTGCGCTTTTAGGTAGAATGTGCTCCTGAATCCAATTTTCAGTTTCAGCGTTCAGATTATCTTTATCTTCAAAAACATAATTTAACAAACCTGATTCTTCAGCAGTGCTTGCATCAATTGTATTGCCTGTAATAAGAAGTTCCTCAGCTCTGGCTGCACCAATTTTGAGAGGTAGTAGGATAGATGCAGGCGGAGGGAAAACACCAAGGATTATTTCAGGTTGCCCTAATTTCGCAGTGTTGTCAGCAAACATAAAGTTGCAAATTAATGCAAGTTCTAATCCACCTCCGAGGCATTGCCCGGAAATTTTGGCTAGGGTAGGAATAGACATATCTACAATATTGTAAAACAAGCTGTGAAAATTGTTTAGCATTTCTACGACCTGATCTTTAGTGTGCTCCTCAACGGAAGCACCAAAAGAAAAGTGCTTTCCGGCTCCTTCAAATGTAATAATTTTGATGTCCGGATTCTTCTTAAAATCACCAAACAATTGGTTCAGCTCTTGCATCATAATACAATCAAGGACATTACCTTTTCCGTCATTTAGTATTATTTCAGCAACCTGCCCACTATGTTTATAATTTAATTCAACTTTTTGCATCTTTTTCATATTAAGCATTCTCTCATTTTTGTATTAATTCATTTGTCAATTAATCCTGAACAGGAGAAATTGCTTTTTGCATATCATCATCCCATCCCCTGCCTTCGGCCAATAGTTGACGTAATTTAATAAAGTCGGCCTCACGATTTTCACGTGGTCCATCGTTAAATGCTCTAAAACCAGCTTTACCTTCTGTCATCATATTTAATGCTAACCATTCACGATTTGACTCTTTGTTTTTATCCCAATGCTCGAGTTTTTTCTTTCTGATAGAGTTGATTGTTTTACTTAAGCAATTTGGCATCAGATAAAGAAGTTTCGTGCACATCTTTTCAACAGCATCATCCAATAATGATAAGTCAACCTCACCAGATTTCAGTAATTCTTTAGCTTGTGCTTTATCCTCTCCCGTTTTTGGGGTTCCGTATATAATATTACCTTTTTCGTTTAACCACTTATTAGTATATACCATTGGATTTGGTATAAACTCACCGTTTACTTTTAAGGCTGGAACAATTTCTGATACCAGCCCATACCTACTCGCTTCGTGAGCCGACCAGGGATCACATACCGTACATGAGTACATTGCCAATTCAACGCCAACATATAAGTGAAGAAAATCTGTAGATCCTCCATCAGGTGCACTACCATGTTTTGGGCCTGCTTGCCCGAAGCGTGCTAAATCTTGAGCAATTGAAAAATCGCATGCCATGCCTATTTCCTGTCCGCCACCTATTCTCATACCATTAACCCTGTTTATTACAGGTTTATCGCTCATTAAAATACCCGAAACCATATCACAAAACAATCTCATATATTGTTTATATTCTTGTGGGTTTCCAGCGTAATATTCAGCGTATTCTTTTGTGTTTCCACCTGTACAAAAGGCTTTATCGCCCACAGCAGTGAATACAATTGCAACTACGCTTCTATCGTTTGATGCTTCCCGAAAAGCAAGTATTACCTCTTTAACTGCTTGGGTTGTATAAGAATTAAACTGTCCGGGGTTGTCCAAAATAATCCATGCATTATATAATCCTTCAATAGGATTTCCTGAGTTATCTAAACAAGGTCTTTTTTCGAATAATATGTCTTTATATTCAATCTCAGTTATATTATGACTTACTATCATTTTTATGTTTTTTAGTTAATAATTTCTTATTCAAAATCAGGAACCAATACTGATCTTTTAGTGTATTTATGATCTAATGTGTTTTTAAAAACTTCATTAATTTCCGACATTGGAAAAGTCTCTATAAAATCCCCTATTTTTAGTTTTTCCTGATCAATAAAATCAAGAACATCATTATAAAGTTCAGGTTTACAACCCCATGTTCCAATTAATTTAGCATCAAAGGCCATCAGATTACTTAACCTTACATTGGGTTTTTCCATTGTAAATCCAACAATTGACATTGTAGATGCAAATGTAATTAAGGCGTATCCAAGCTCTTGACCCTGGACGGTTCCCGACATTTCTAATATCTTCCACCCATATCTAGAGACCTTAAGTTCTTTGGCGATCTCTCTTACTTTTTGTTTCACCTCTCTGGGATCCAGACCGCTAACGTTTAAAACTGCATCTATCCCATGCTCCTTGGCCAAATCAAGTTTAGAATCAGCAATATCTATTGCGAGTACTTTGGCTCCCATAATTTTTGCAAGCAGAGCTCCATATATACCAACTCCTCCAACTCCAATACATATTGCAAAATCTCCTTCTTTTAATTCTGACTTTTTTAGTACTTGATAAGGAGTAGTTATAGCATCGGCAACAACAGAGAGATCTGCTAGTCTATATTTATCCAATAAGCATTCCGGTACGTAACATAGATTTTTGTGAGGAACTTTTATGTGTGAAGCAAATCCGCCGTCAAAGTCGTTACCAGGCATGAGTTGATTCTGACATATATTTCCCCTTCCTCCTTTGCATAATTCGCATTCGCCACAAGGCAGAACAGCCGGTATAATTACTTTTTTATTTAACAAATGATTAGGGCCAGCAATTATTTTACCACTAATTTCATGGCCTAGGGTCAGGGGAAGTTCGTGTTTGGTTTTTACACCAAAATGCCAAAAGCTTAAATCAGTATGACATACACCACATCCTGCAATTTTTATAATTACCTCATTTTCATTCAATTCAGGAAAATCACTTTCTGTGAGTTTAAATTCTGAATTCAATTCCGTCATTTTCCATGACTGTATTTTATTCTTTTCCATTAATTTTTCAGGTTTAAATTTTGAATGATTTAATATTGTCTGCTGAATTTATTTTCCGCTACTTGGGTTTACATTATTTAATTTATTTCACTCCATTCATTATTATGCTTTTTCAATTCTTATTTCAGCATTTGACAAATTTACTTTTTTTTATTTCAAATTATCCTTTGATTCATCACCTTCTTCAACAATAATTCAAATTTAAAAAAAACTTAGAAATAAATCTTGCCACACATGCTACTCAATAATTAGTTGTTGTTGATTTCGTATATTTCACAAAGAAGAGTATTGAATGAAAAAATATAGGTTTTTTAATAAATATCTTATTTGGTCTTTATGTATAATTGAAGCAATCAATTACAGATTGACAGTTTCTCGGTTTTGGTATCGTTAATCTAAAGGCCTGAGGATCACCAAAATAATCCATTTTTCTAGCAAATACATTCTTGCTATTGAGCCGATCAAAAATCAAATTACGTTCTTCTATACTGTCAAAATGTATAAAGATGAAATTGCCCTGAGAAGGAACAATATTATACCCTAAGCCTTTTATTTCTTTTTCAATAATTGAACGTGTTTCCATATTCACTTTAAAACTATCATTAACATATTGTTTATCTTTAATTGATGCAGAGGCTGCTACTGTTGCTAATCGATTGACCGTGAATGGAGGTTGATAATGTTCCAATTGTTCAACAATCTCCTTTGTTGCTATGGCGTACCCCACCCTCAAACCAGCCAATCCATATATTTTAGAAAACGTTCTCAACACAATTAGATTAGGATATATATTTTGTAATCCTATTGTATCAGGATAATCCACATCGGATACATACTCGCAGTATGCTTCATCTACTATAACAAAAGTATGGGGTGATACATTTTCCAGCAACCTAATCAACTCTTTTTCAGTAATGATGGTACCGGTTGGATTGTTAGGGCTTGCAACGATAATCATTCTGGTTTGTTCATCCTGGTTTTCAATAATAGATCCAATGTCAATATTATAATCCCTCATTTCGGAAAACTTAGTTTCAACACCAAAGACCTCAGCAATTATTTTGCAGGCAACAAAAGTGAGTTTTGGAATAATCAGGTTTTCACCTTTCCCAATAAAATTCCTGATAAGAATATCTAACGCCTCGATCGAACCTGCACTTACAAAAATATTGTCAGGAGTTAGTCCAAAATGATCTGCTAACTCTGTCTTTAATGTACTAGAATGTGGCTCAGGATATCTATTTATGGATAGTTCATGTTCTCTTATCGCTTTTAAGGCATAGGGGGATGCACCGAATGGATTTTCATTCTGAGACAATTTGATAATATCTTCTCTTGTTTTTTTATCCATGTTTATTCAAATATGGTTTTACTAATATTAAATAGAACTTCCTTTCTGTACCAATCAGAGGCTCTTATGTCTGAGATTGGCGTTGCATATTCTAATACTTTACAGGCAAACTCCTCCTTAACTGTATCAGAGATACTGTATATATTTTTCCCTATTAATAATTCACAAGCTGAAGTTGTAAAAGGAATTGTTGGGGCAACGGCTCCACATGCAACACCAGCATCAATTACATTTCCATCTTTGTTCATTTGGAAATGATAAGCCAGTGAAACAATAGAAATTTCCATTGATTTTCTGGATCCAATTTTCTCAAAACCTGATTTAATATTATGAGTTGAGTTTTTTGGTATGGTAATATTTTTAATTACTTCTTTTTTAGTTAAAGAAGTCTTTTTTAAGCCCCTGATAAAAGAGCTCAATTGTTCTTCTCTTTCGCTACCATCACAATCTAAAATAATACATGTGGCTTTCAAAGCAATTAAGGCTGCTGTCATATCACCAGACGGGGATACATTACAAATATTTCCTCCTACTGTAGCCACATTTCTAATTTGGGTTGATGCAAGTTTACTTGCCGCTTGATGTAGTACAGGGAAATTTTCTTCAATTATCTTGTCATCAACAATTTCAGTTGCAGTTACTAATGCTCCTATTTGAATATTATTCTCATTCTCAACTATTTGTTTAAAATTTGGTTCATCTAATTGAGCTAAATTTATTAATATCAAATCTTTGGTTTGTATAGATTTTATCTGATGGATAAGATCTGTAAATCCAGCACTAATTCGAAAATTATTAGCTTGATTGTCAGCAATTACACTCAATAACTCAGGAGTACTTTTAGGGCTTATTACATCAAATTCCATTTCTTTTTTTATATCACGATTAATTATTACTTTGTATTTTCACTTAAAGCTCTCAACACTTTTTCTGCTGTAATTGGAAGTGAATCAAACCGAATACCAATTGCATTTGAAACAGCATTAGCAATAGCCGCAGCGGTTGGGATCAAAGGAGCTTCACCTGCGCCTTTTGATCCATAAGGGCCAGCTTCATCGTAAGATTCAATTGGATAAAAATGAACATTTGGCATATCTGTTGTTGTCAACAATTTATAGCCATGAAAGCTGGGGTTCATTAGGATACCATTTTCATAAATCATTTCTTCAGTAAGTGCATAGCCTATACCTATAGCAACTCCACCTTCTATTTGGCCTTGTAGGCCAATCGGGTTAAGTACTCTCCCAACATCTTGAGAGACATGAACATTAAGTACATTAACATTTCCTGTTACTGTATCCACCTCAACTTCAATTGCTTGAGTAGCAAAAGCATAATTTCCTGAAACATCACCTTTAAAATCTTTGTCTTGAAAACGACTTGGTGGCTCATAAAAATAATTTACCGTACAAAGTTCATGTGGTGATCCGAAATGTATCTCACGAGCAACCTTATCGACTTTTATCTCGAATTCGTTGAATAGCATCATTCCATCTTGATATACCCAATCCTCTGTTACAACATTTAGTAATTCTGATGCCTTTTTATTTAATTTTCCCTTTAAAAGTTTAATTGCCCCTAATAATGAATTACCTGCGACAAAGCTTGTTCTTGATGCATGAACACCAACATCCCAAGGCTTAACATCTGTATCAGTATTAATTACCTTTATCTTTTCAATTGGGATTCCTAATTCCTCAATCGCTATCATTGCTAATACGGTTTCAGAACCCTGTCCAATTTCACTTGAACCAGTAATAATAGTCAGATAACCATAGTCGTCTAATTTTAATGTTGTTCCGCAACCATCAGATCGATAAATTTTCGCTCCTCCTCCAACGTGTAACATTGAACCTAAACCTATCCCTCTACGATATCTTCCTTTTTTTGATTCATTATAAATTTGATCAAACTGACTTTTTTTAATGACAGTTTCCAATGCAGGAATTGCTCCACAAGTTTTAAAATGTAATCCCTGACCAGTTACTTCTCCTTTATAATTTGCGTTAATTAATCTTATTTCTGCTTTGTCCATACCTAATTCTTCAGCCATTAGGTCAATGTTAATCTCAATTGAAAAGGTGGCTTGAGGATTTCCATATCCTCTAAACGACCCAGCAAATGGATTATTAGTATAAACTGCTTGTGAATCAAATTTGCATGCTGGCACCTGATAAAGAGAAGAAAAGGCCTGCATCATAACGAAGGGCGTAGTGGCTCCCCACGAAGTATAGGCCCCATTATCTTTTATGATCTCTATCTCTCTAAAAGTAAATTTTCCATTTGCATCAGCGCCTGTAGTAAGTTCTATAACCATCGGCTGACGTGTTGGAGATGCAATGAACTCTTCTTCTCGTGAGTATAATATTTGAACAGGTTTACCGCTTTTCATAGCCAGTAAGGCACAAATGGGCTCAAAAGGGTACATGTCTAATTTACTTCCAAACCCACCCCCAATAACAGGTTGAATAATTCTGATCTTTGAAGGATCCATTTTAAGTGCATGAGCAATATCGCGTTGATATAAAAAAGGAACCTGTGTAGAGGACCAAAGAGTTAGTCTACCATCTAATTGATCGAATTTGGCAGTAATATTACTAGTAGCTAAACAAGCATGAGTAACTCGTGGTAATTCGTACGTCTTTTTTACAATAACTTTGCTTAAGGTCTTTTGTTCCTCCAAATCATCATGCTCATAATGGAATGATTCGGCGATGTTTTTATTACCAAACTTTTCAGCACCCTTCCCAAATTCATTAATCTTTGGAGAATCTTTTTCAATCGCTGTAAATGGATCATAAATACCTTCTTTAACTTTGTATTCTACTTCAATAAGCTGAATGGCTTTGTCAGCGATTTCCTTAGTTTTAGCAGCTACGGCAGCAATTTCATCACGGTTACAATTTACCGTTCCCTTTTTTAGGATTGGATGATCTCTTTTATAACTAATATTGTTTACGTCAATATCTGCAGCAGTAATCACACATTCAACACCTTTTAGTGCTTCTGCTCTAGAAGTGTCAATAGAAATAATGTCCGCACAAGGATATTTGGTTCTTAATATTGAACCATGTAGCATGTTTGGTAATTCTATATCATGACCATAAATTGCCTTTCCGGAAACACGCTCTTTACTATCGAGTTTCTGGTGCGATTTACCTATTACTTTTAGTTCATTTTTTTTCACAGATTAAATAGATTTATCATGATTACTCAGATTTATTTCAAAGATTATCTATGTTAATCTTCCTAAATCTGTGTAATCTGTTTTCATTTATAAACTGCCTCTGCAGCATCAATTATCCTTGCATATCCAGTACATCTGCAAAGGTTGCCTTCCAGACTTTTCTTTACTTCATCCCGTGTTGGTGTAATTCCTTCTTCTAAACACTTATCACTATATGCTTTTGTAGTCATTACCATTCCTGATGTGCAAAAACCACATTGAACTGCACCGTGATCAACCATTTTTTTCTGAACATTATGTAATGGATCTTTACTATCACCTAAACCTTCGATTGTTGTAACTTTCTTTCCGTCTATATTAATTGCCAGGTACATACATGAATTAATGGCATCACCATTAACAATCACAGAACAAGCTCCACATTCCCCTTCCATGCATCCCGGTTTAGTGCCTTTTAGTTTGAGTTTATCCCTTATGAGGTCAATCAGAAGCAACGACGGCATAAGTTGTTTGGTCACATTTTCTCCGTTGATAGTAAAAGAAATTGTTACAAGTTTTTCATCCATAGTTAACTAAATTATCATAATAATTTATTTACGCCTCTTTATCAATATTTTGCAGATATTTTCTGCCCTTATCAAATGCTAATTTGTTTTGCGATTTGACTGTTTCATTTGTGGAAATGAAGGATAATGCATCTATCCATATTTGTACTGGTATTAAATTAAATGGTACTACTGATGATAATACACCAAGAATCAGAACATTGGCGCTTTTCCCTAATAAATCCCCCATCTCAAAGACCAATTGGTTAGCATCCACTTTTATCACTGTAAAATCTTCCAGAGCTTTTTCAATTTCAGCTAATTTAGGATATTCTTCCTTTTTTGTATTTATCGGAAGAACTGAAAAATTATTAATTATAATTGTACCATCTTTTTTAAGTAGGTTTAAAAATCCCGGTCTGAGAATTTCACTTATTTCCATAACCACTAATGCGTCAGCAGAATTATTAGCCAGAACAGGAGAGAAGACATCACCACAGCTAAATGTGGAAAGAACAGCCCCTCCGAGTTGTGCCATTCCATGGGTATCACCTTTAACAATATTTGTTTCGATGAAAGGAGTGCGTAAAGTCACTTCGGCAAGAACTTTTCCAAAAAATAAATTACCCTGACCACCAATTCCGCGTATTGCAAGCCTTAAAGAATTGGGAATCTGGTCCATGTTCATTTTAACATGCTGTTTATTTTTAGTTATTTCCAGAGCTTTGACTTCACTTTTCTCCATATCGCCTGTCTCTATATATTGTATAGCATCAAAGGGACAACATTGCATACATACGGGTTTATTAGATCCGCAGTTGGTACAGAAAATAGTGAAATGTGGATGTTTGTTTTCATCGAGTTCAATTCCGGGACACATATCACATAATGAGCAATTCTTGCATTTGTCATCATCGATCTTAATTGTCCTGACCAGATCTTTGCTTTCAGCCTCGTGAATACATGAACCTTCCAAGATTAAAGTTGAATATTTGCCCTTCTCTGCCAGTTCTAGTGATTTTTTCAGTTCTTTTTCCACTTCTTTAAGATTATAGGAATCCACTACAACTGTTCTTCCTCCTTCTGCTTCAACGGCAGTCTTCAAGCTAAAACGGTGAGGTCGCCCTTCCAGGTTTACTGACGAGCTTGGAGCTACTTGCCCTCCTGTCATTGCAGTAATATAATTGTCCAGTATAATCTTTACTCCCGGGATATTTCTGAAAACTCCATTTCTGGTTGAATCTAGGCCCGAATGACACTCGGTGGAATCTCCTATCACACTTATAACTTTTGATGCCATTTCGGGCCGGGATAATACAAAACCTTGCCTCATGGAGTCCGAAGCTCCCATACATGAAACGGTATCTATTGCTTTGTTGAAATACAATAAAGTTGAACAACCTATGTCGCCAAAGGAAGCGTAAAGCTTTTTCTGTTTTTTAAGTTTTTTAACGGTAAGTGAAAAAGCTCTGTATTGACAACCTGGACATATAGACGGGGGCCGCAAATTCGGCTTGATATTAATTTCTTTTTCATCAGAAGTATAAGATATAACCTTATATGATGATAAAAACGACAGTACATCATCAGGCGTCCAGGTGGTAATAGTACTTAGATCTCCTTTACCTATTACATCTATTCCTAGTAAACGGATTTTTTCTTCCAGAAATCTATCTCCATCTTCTATAACAAATAGTTTTCCTTTGATCTTAGAGGCAAAATCTACTATAATAGCTTCAGGTATCGGATATGTTATTGCAAGTGAAAGAACAGAAGGTTTGATATTTGCTATATTAAAGGCTTCAGAGCTTATAATTTTACTGTCGCCGGAAACTATTACACCCCAATCTTCTTTGCCATAAGTGACATTGACAAGTTGTGATGTATCTGCCCATTTTTTTATTAAAGGAATGCGCTCTGTTGTAGCTTTATTGTAATTTGCTCTGGCAATAACAGGTAAGTTCATCCATTTTTTTAGATTCTCCGGAAGTTTTTTTGGTTTAACGGACCTGGCTTCATGGGTTTTGATTAAGGCTTCTGAGTGGGCAAGCATGCCAGAGGCAAGAACTATTACAGGAGTATTGAATTGTTTACTCATATCAGCAGCTGTTCTGGCAATATCATACATTTCCTGATGGTCGCGGGGTTCAAGTACAGGCAAACGACTTGAAGCAAAGAAGTACCTTGCATCTATTACATGTTGGGTGCTGGAGGGTACATAATCAGTTACTGCCAGAATTACAAGTGCGCCAGCTTCAACAGAAAAGAATGCTGTGGTAGTAAGAGTATCGCCCGCTTGAAAGATGCCGGGAATTTTCATTGTTACCAAAGTATCCATACCTGCCATAGAGTGACCAAGTCCCACTGAAACAGCGACCGCTTCGTTAACGGACCAGCCAACTAAGATTTTATCCTGAACTGTTCCTAATGATCTATCAATTACTTCTGTGCTAGGTGTGCCTGGATAACCAGTGGCAGCATGGTAACCAGCATGAATTACCCCCAAAGCAAAAGCAGTGTTTCCCTGTAGAATTAAACTACTGTTTGGCGGAGCATTTACTATATCTTTGAATTTTGCCATGTTAACCTGGTCAGATTATTTTTTTAATTCTTTTTAATATTTATTCCTGCTTCTTTAAATATTTTATCATTATGTTCCCCTAATCTTGGAGGTAAGTTCATAATATTATTGTTTTCTTTTAGGAAATCAGTATCCATTGGCGCAGGGAATAACATGACTTCTTTTCCGTTTGGTAAAATTGTTTTTACCATTAGTTTTTTGAGAAAATCTAGCTCCCCAACTTGTTGAACGTCATTTACCGGGGCTACAGCAAGATTATTCATCAAGCCCACTTCGATAAATTCGGTAGTTGTATAGTTTTCAAGACCTTTTCGTATGTCGTTGTATATATTTTCCTTGTCTTTTTTTCTTCCATTATTAGTTTGTCGATTTGGTTTTGCACAGTGTTCAAAACCTTCAATTTGAGTAACTTTTTCCCATTGCATATCGCTGCCAACTGCCAAATAAACATACCCATCTTTTGTGGGATAACAATTTGAGGGGACAAAACTCCTGTGTTCATTTCCACTTCTGGTAAACAAACTAGCTTCATCTTCAGCAAACTTCGTTTGTGGTAATGCTGTAATCAACCAGGAAGCTGCACATTGAGCCATTGAAATATCTATCCGTTTTCCTTTCCCAGTTTCTTCTTGTTGTAACATCGCCAACAATACTTGTGCAAACGCTTCATCGCCAGCTTTTAAATCTATTAACGGTAAACCGCAAAGCATTGGATCTCTATCAGGTTCACCTGTTAAATACATATAACCTAACATTGCTTGTAGAGCAGGATCATAGCCTGCCCGATCTGGATAGTCAGGACCAAATGCAGAAATTCCACACCAAATTAATTTTGGATTTGCTTCTTTTAACCCATCATAATCAATACCAAATTGTTTATAGCGTTTTGGAAGTGTGTTACACATAAACACATCAACATTAAGTTCCTTAATAATTCTTTTAAGCACAACTTGATCTTTCGAGTCTTTAAGGTTTAATGTGATAGCCTCTTTACCTAAGTTTGGGGCCATGAAGTAGGCTCGCATATCATCAACACCTGTATTTTCACCTATGTATCTATTTGGATCTCCAGGGTTATTTTGCCCAGGTCTGCCAGGATCCTCAACACGAATCACCCGCCAGCCCAATTGCACAAATCGCTCTGTTGCGTAAGGCAAGGTTAGTGCCTGTTCCAATGCTAATATGGTTTTCTTTTTTGTCACAGATTTTAATGATTTTTATTGTGATTACACAGATTACATTGATAGTCTTTTTAGATCACAGCTCTTATTTCCAAAATTTATTAATATTCCAGTTTTTATTTTTGCAGCCTTTAGATAAGCCAGAACCTGATGATGAAATAGAACAGGCATTATACCTGTTACGGCTTTTAACTCAACAATAACATGATCTTCAATAATTAAATCACACCTAAACTTTCCAATACTTTTCCCTCTAAAAGTTACTTCAATATCCTTTTCAGATTCATATTTTATTCCTTCCTCTTTTAGCACCTCGATCAGTGATTTATGATAAATCCTTTCAGGAAATCCTGGCCCCAATTCATTATGCACAGTAAAGCAACAAGCAATTATATACTCTGTTAAAGGGTCTCTATTTTCTTTACTAATCTGTGCCATCTTTATTAATCTTGCCTATCTGTGGTTAAAAAAAGATAGGTTCTTCAAATTCACCATAAACATCTTTCAGTACTTGTACAATTTCGCCAATAGTACTGTATTCTTTTACTGCAGCAATAATTGATGGCATTAGATTCCTGTCATTCTCAGCGTCTGTCTTAATTGAGGCTAAACACTTTGCTACATTATCATTATTTCTTGAGTCTTTGATTTTTCTTAACTTTTCGATTTGCTTGTTGGCAGCCTCCTGATTATAAGGATGAAATTGAACATCCTTCTTTTCCTCTTCTCTGGTAAAAATATTAACACCAACCTTCTCTACATTTCCTGTTTGTATTCCCATTTCTCTTTCATAGGCCTGTTTAGAAACAGATTCCTGAATTTTTCCTGTTGCTACTGCATTTATAATTCCTTCCCAGTTATCAACGGTTTTCATTTCCTCTTTTATTTCTTTCTCGAAACGATCTGTTAATGACTCTACATAATATGAACCCCCAAGTGGATCAACAGTATCGCAAATACCCATTTCATGAATCATTATTTGCATGGTTCGTAATGAGATCTCCGCTGAATGTTCTGTTGGAATTGTATAGGCTTCATCATAACTACATAATGCCATAGTTTGCGTTCCTGATAATGCGCTGATCAATGCATAATATGCACTTCTTACAATATTGTTTTCAGGTTGTTCTTTTGTAAGTCCTCCACCGCCGCCGCCAGCAATCATTCTTAACCAACAAGATTTATCATTTTTAGCTCCGTATTCTTCTTTAATGATTTTTGCCCAAAGTCTTCTTCCTCCACGAAATTTTGCTATTTGTTCGAAAAGATTACCGTATATATCGAAGTTAAATGATAACCGTGATGCAAAATCATCAATATCAATTCCTCTGCTCAAAGCACCATCAGTATATGCTTTAGCTATACAGAATGCATAAGCCATCTCCTGAATAGGGTTAGCTCCGCTTTCTCTAATATGATATCCACAAACGCTTACCGGACTATATTTTGGCAAATGTTTTGCGCAATATTCAATTGTATCAACAACGAGCTTAACTGATTTGTCAACTGGAAAAATCCAGGTTCCTCGACCAATAAATTCCTTAAGTATGTCATTTTGGGCTGTTCCTCTTAAATTGCCAATATCATAACCGGCTTTCTCTGCCAAAGCAATATACATAGCAATTGCTACAATTGCAGAACCATTTACTGTTAACGAAACAGTGATTTTATCCAGATCAATATTTTTAAAAGCAATCTCAAAATCCTCAAGAGTATCTACGGTCATTCCAACACGTCCAACCTCACCGAACGCCCTTGGATCATCTGAATCAAGGCCACATTGAGTTGGCAAATCAAATGCAACATTCAAACCGGATTGTCCATTATTAATAAGAAAAAGAAATCTCTCATTGGTTTCTTTCGGAGAAGCGAATCCGGCATACTGACGAATAGTAAAAGGTCTTTTACGATACATTGTAGAATGTATTCCCCTGGTGAAAGGATATTCACCAGGTATTTCGTCATTGGCACTGGAATCATCAACACTTTGAGAAGTATATATTGGATCTACCTCAATACCTGATTCGAGATAGACTTTTTCAACTCCTAGATCCTCAGCAGTATATTTTCTTTTATTCTCACTCATTTTTAGAGTTTTGAGTTTTCGTTTCGAATTTTAACCATTGAAATTTCTCAAAATTATCAATTACATTTCCTTAAAATAAGCAACAACCTCTTCTACTTTGGTGCCGGTTGCAAAAGCTTTTGATGTACCTATTTCTTCAAGTTTTTTTACATCAACTAAAGGAATATTTCCACCTACAAACCAGGGGATATCCATGTTATTCTCATCCAAAACTGTTTTCATTCGTTTTGCCAAAATAAGGTGTGTTCCAGACAAAATTGACAAGCCAATAGCGTCAACTTTATTTTCTGTTGCAATATTCACAATTGTCTCAATGGATTTTCTAAGGCCTGTATAAACAACATCAAAGCCTGCATCTTTTAGTCCATGAGCAAGTACTTTCACACCAACATCATGTCCATCTAACCCAGGTTTCGATAACAGTATTTTCATGCAAGTATTGATTTTAATAAACTATAACCCTAATTCCTTACTAATGTTAATTTTTAATATCTCTGATGTTCCTCCTCCAATTAATGTAAACCGTGCATCACGCAAGTATCTTTGGATTGGATATTCCGTTGCATAACCGTATGATGCCAAAACTCTGGAAGCTTGATCACAAATATTATTAGCACACTCTGAAGCATAAAGCTTGGCAATCATTGATTCTTTATGTCTTGGCAAATTTTTATCGCTCAAAGTAGCTGCGTAAAACACATAATGCTTGGCTGTTTGTAATTGAACCTCCATATCAGCAAGCATCATTTTAACCGCCTGAAATTTTCCAATTGGTTTGCCAAACTGTACCCGTTCTTTTGCATATTGAAGTGCGCTTTCAAAGGCTGCGGTTGCTACACCAATTGCGAGTGCCGCAGTCATAATCCTAATTTCTGCTAATATTTCCATGAGGTATTTGGTACCTCCTCCTATTTCACCTAATAAATAGTTTTTTGGAAGTTTAACATTATCAAATGAAACCTCACTAGTAACAGAACCACAAATACCTAATTTATTGATTTTTTTACCTACATGAACACCATTCAGATTAGTGGGAACGAAAAAGATTGACAATTTTTCGTGATTATCAGTTTTAGCAACAACAGTAAAAAAGTTTGCAACAGGAGCTGATGTTACCCAAGTTTTTTGTCCGCTTAAAAGAAAGCACTCTTCTTTCACTATTGCCTTGGTTTGCATTGCAAATAAATCACTTCCAGCATTAGGTTCTGTCATACAAATACCCCCAATTTCTTCTCCATGTAAAGCAGCATTAAAATGCTTTCTAACTTCAGCATCTCCAAATCTATACAAGAAATAAGTTGCCATTAAAGATTGCATTGTACAAGCTGCGGCTAATGACATAGATCCTCGGGCAAGTTCAATAACAGCCATGCAATATGAAACCACATCCATATTTGTTCCGCCAGCTTCTTCGAGGTATCGCATTCCAAAAAATCCAAGCTCACCAACCTCCTTAAATAATTCCACAGGAAATTCAGCATTTTCATCAATTGCGGCTGCTTGTGGCATTACTTTTCTGTCTACAAAGTCTTTAAATGTTTGTTGTACTGATTTTTGTATGTCATTTAGTTCAAAGTCCATCTATTCAGGTATTATCGCTGTTGCCTCAATTTCTATTACTGCAGGATGATCGAGTAAATCTACAACGAATATCATACTCATGCAAGGGTAATGTTTTCCTATAATTTCTTTCCATATAGCCCCAAGTTCTTTTCTTGATGAAAGATATTGATCTCGATCCTTGCAAAAACAGGTCATTCTGCAGATGTCTGTTGGTTTACCTCCCGCTTTTTCAACTATTGCCACAATATTCTTCAGGGCTTGTTCAAATTGTGGAACAAGTTTTTCGCTTACAAACTTCTCCTCGGTTGTCCATCCCACTTGACCGCTTAGAAAAAGTATTCTTCCTTTAGCGGCAATTATTCCGTTTGAATAGCCTTTTGGGGAGGACCAGCCTTCAGGTAATATTGTTTCGTGTTTATTCATTACTATTGTCTATTATTATCCTATATCAATATTTTCATACAATCAAGTTATTTCAGGAGTGCTGAGTTTACTGAGTGATTCTCGGATTTCTGCATCTGTTAATTCATGCTCTTCAATTTTTCCAGCGAAGTAGTCATCATATGCTTGCATGTCGAAATTACCATGTCCGCATAAATTGAAGAGTATTGTTTTGGATACACCCTCTTCTTTACATTTTCTTGCTTCAGCAATTGCAGTAGCAATTCCGTATGTGGCTTCCGGTGCAGGAATAACTCCTTCCGCTCTTGCAAAAATGACTCCTGCATCAAACACTTCAGGATTTGTATGTGATACGGCCTCAATCAATTTGTCTTTTAGGAGTTGACTTACAATAACACCGGCCCCGTGATAGCGGAGACCTCCTGCATGTATAGGAGCTGGAACAAAATTGTGACCTAATGTATACATTGGTAACAATGGTGTCATGCCTATGGTGTCACCAAAATCATAACGAAATACTCCCCTTGTAAGCTTTGGACAAGATGTGGGTTCACTTGCAATACAGCGAATATTCTTTCCTTCATCAAAATTCAATCTCAAGAATGGAAAACTTAGGCCGGCAAAATTTGATCCACCACCAAAAGGGGCAATTACTATATCTGGCATGTCGCCGGCCATTTCCATTTGCTTTATTGCCTCCTGGCCAATTATTGTCTGATGCAGTTTTACATGATTTAATACGCTTCCCAATGCATATTTAGTATTTGGATCTGAAGCGGCAACTTCAATTGCCTCAGAAATAGCAATTCCTAATGATCCTGGAGAATCAGGATCTTCTGCAAGAATTGTTCTCCCAGCATTTGTTCTGTCTGATGGTGATGGATATACGTCTGCGCCCCATGTATTCATCATTACTTTGCGATATGGTTTACCTTCATAGGATACTTTAACCATATATACTTCGCATTCCATCCCAAAATGTTGGCATGCGAAAGCCAATGCACTTCCCCATTGTCCTGCTCCAGTTTCGGTAGTGATTTTCTTGACCCCTTCTTTTGCATTGTAAAATGCCTGAGGAACAGCAGTGTTTGGCTTGTGAGACCCAGAAGGGCTTACTCCCTCATATTTATAATAAATTTTTGCAGGTGTATCGAGTGCTTTTTCCAGGCCAAACGCCCTATAAAGTGGTGTTGGGCGCCATAGTGTGTAAATATTTCTGACCTCGTCGGGTATATCAATCCATTTTTCTGTACTTACTTCCTGTTCGATTAATGCCATAGGAAATAGTGGTGCCAATGCTTCCGGGCCAATTGGCTCTAATGTTGCAGGATTAAGCGGCGGTAAAGGCTTATTCGGCATATCAGCCAAAATGTTGTACCACTTATGAGGCATTTCCTTTTCTGACAAAACAGTTTTTCTAGTTTTCATAAGATTTCTATTTTAGTGAGTAATTGAATTAGCGGTCATAGTAAAATTTTTATATAAAGAACGTAAAAAATTAAGATATATAAGGAGAAGTATTACCGTTTTTCATTTTCCCACAAAAGTTTTGGGTTTTCGTCTTTGATTTTCGGATTAATCAATGTTTAAAACAAAACCGTATTCTTCATAAGCTTGATCCTTATCTACCACTTCATTTTGCACATCTTCCTCTACTAATTTCTGATCTCGTTCTCTAGGATTACCATAACCTCCACCTCCTCCAGCAACCTGTTTATAAATAGTGCCTTCCGGAATTCCTTCAATAATATCTTTGCTCATTGGGATAAGATTCTTTCCATCAGGGTAAGTAAGGGTAATGCTATTTAACACACTTCCTTTTCCTCCAAAAAGACCATAGTTAGATTCCACGTCGCCATCTCCAAACACAACCATTGTAGTATCTGTTCCACCCATTTTGATAATGGTTTCCACGCCAAGTCCGCCTCTCCATTTCCCAACCCCACCAGAACCTGACAAAAACTCATGCTTCAATATGATATTTGGAGTTTGTTGCTCATACATTTCATAATCCTGATCCAATAATCCGCCTGAAGCATCTATCATCCCAATATGATCGTACCCATCACATCCTTCCAGTGCACCTGATCCCCCTTTTAGTCCCATAAAGCATATATCAACATATTTCTCTCTTGTCCCGGGATGAACACCTGTAAATAAGGAACATAACAAATGATTCCATCCTGCAGTTACTCTTCCTGGCATGGCAGGTCCCAAAGCTTTAAATATTGAATCCGCAATTTGTGGACATAAATGATTCCCAAATGTTGTTGCTTTTGGATATGCAGCATTTAGAATAGTACCTTCGGGAACAATATAAGTTAATGGCACTATCATACCTTGGTTGTGTGGTATATTAGGATTAACTAACTGTAAAAAAGTTAAGGTAATAGCTGAACATGATGAAGTATAGGTTCCATTTACAAAACCGTTTGTTTGAGATGACGATTCAGAGAAATCGAAAATAATATCTTCATTATTAACCGTGATTTTTGTTTTAATTTCAAATTTAGAACCAAGATGTTTTCCATCATAGTAAACCATGCTACTTCCTTCATAAGTTCCGTTCGGAACAGAGGCAATTTCTGCTCTCATCATTTTTTCAGTACTTTTGAAAAGCTCAAGTTTGTGGGCAATATAACAGTCGATTCCATATTTTGAAACAAGAGCACTCAATCTTCTCTCTCCCAAACTACAAGCCCCTATTTGAGCTTTAATGTCTTCCTGAACCATTGTTAATCTGATATTAGCAAAAATCAAATTCCAAACATCCTCTCTTAGTTTTCCTTTTTCATATAGTTTAACAGCAGGGATACGTAAAGCCTCCTGCCAGACTTCTGTCGCGTTAGGATTGTATCCTCCCTGAACAGCCCCACCGATATCAGCCTGATGTCCTTTAGCTGCCGACCAGCCGATTAATGTTCCTTCACAAAAAATAGGTTTAAAGATTGCAACATCATTATTTTGATTGCCCATTGAAAATACATCATTGTGAATTATTACATCTCCTTCATAAATATCATCACAATACTGATCAATAATAACCTTACAAACAGGACCTAATGAAAAACTAAGAATCGGAAGGTTTTCTGTTTGTTCAAGCATATTTCCATCAGCATCATACAATCCGGTAACAAAATCTTTTGCTTCACATAAAATTGGAGAACGTGTGGTTTTTGTTAATGAAATACTCATTTCATCTGTTATGGCTTTAAACGCTCTTTGAAAGATGCTCAATAATATTTTATCAATTTTAATTAATGCCATATTGAACCTCCTTTTCTTGAATATGAGATTTAGACTTAAATCCGTCTGGCATTAATATACTATTATAAACAACAAATGTTCCTCCTATTCCTGTTTCACAGTTGTAACTTTCTCCAATAAAAACTGTTGTGTTAACTTGTTCGATAATCGCAGGGCCGTTAATCTTGAAATTACTTTTTAGTATATCTCCATTATAAACCGGCACCTCCTGCATTTCATCTTTTTCAGGAATATAAGCTAGTCTTCTACCTTTCAATGCCTCTTCAAGTGTATCAGCCCCATGTTCAATATTACCTGATAATGAATGTGGTTTTTCGGTGATGCCAATTGCCCTAAATCGAATATTGATGACTTCTAATTCTGTTCCTTCTTTTCTTAGTTCATACCCAAATTGGCGATTATGTTCTGTGTGAAAAGCATCTTTAATTGCCTCTAGGTTAAAATTATAAATGTCCTCAACAGAAACCTCCAGTGGAACTTCATGATATTGACCAACATATCTCAAATCCAAAGAGGGTATATATTGAATTTTATCTTCAGTGATCCCTTCAGCAATTAATGTTTTTATTGCTTCAGTTTTCATTTCATCAAACAAACTGAGAAATTTAGTTTTTTTGAGTCCTGAAAATTTTGTCATATAAGATCGAACATAATCATGTTTCAGATCGCCCAGAAGCATTCCGGCGGCACAAAAGATCGAAGCAACTCCCGGCACAACAAACATTGGTATTTCTAACTCACGACAAATCTCACCAGCATGAATAGAGCCAGCACCACCAGCACATATCATTAAAAATTCTCTTGGATCATAACCTCTTTCAACTGAAACCTGGCGTACTCCCTGAGCCATATTCATATTAATAACTCGGTACATTCCGGCTGCAGCCTTTTGAGCATTTACATCAAGTTGTTTTCCTAAAATTTTTTCTGTTTCATCTATTGTTTTTTCCTTGTTCAATACATATTTACCACCAGCAAAGAAATTAGGGTCTAAATATCCCAGTATCAAATCTGCATCGGTACAAGTAGGTTTATCTCCACCACGGTCATAAGAAATTGGTCCAGGTAAAGAGCCAGCACTTTTAGGTCCCATTTGTAATAACCCGCCATTGTCAACCCAGCCGATACTTCCTCCTCCAGCACCAATCGTAATGATATCAAGAGTTGGTAATCCAATATGATACCTGTCAATATCAGCTTCAGTACTTGTAACACATTGCTTATTTACTACTAACGAAGTATCAAAACTTGTACCTCCCATATCCATGGTAATGCAATTATCATATCCTAATAAATCGGCATAATATGCACCTGCGATTGGAGCTGCGGCAGGGCCTGAAAGGACTGTTACTGCAGCGATCTTTGTTGCAATCTCTGGAGTTACAACTCCTCCATTTGATTGCATGATCATTAGCTTTCCTTTGAAATTGAGTTTTTCAAGTTTAGCAATTAATGATGCTAAATAAGATCCAACAACAACACTTATATATGCATTTACAACAGTAGTGCTCACTCTTTCGTAAAACCTAACTGAAGGCAGTACTTCGTATGAAGCTGATATAAACGTCTTAGGTAACTTTTTTCTTAAATATTCAGTAGCTAGTTTTTCATTCTCTTTATTCAAATAAGAGTTCATAAAACAGATAGCAACTGCTTGTACTTCTTCCTCATTAATTTTTGTAATAATTTTATCTAATTCAGAATAGTTAAGACTACTCAAAATATTTCCTTCAGCATCTATTCTTTCATCAATTGTATATCTTAAATATCGTGGTACTAACGGTGTAACATTTTTATATCGGTTATTATATCTCTCCTCGCGTACACCTCTTCTCATTTCTAAAGCATCTCTGAATCCTTTAGTTGTAATTAGTGCTGTTTTGGCACCACCTAATGTTAATAATGCATTTGTAGCAACAGTAGTTCCATGAACAATAGTATCAATGTTGTCAATAAATTCTGTATCAGGTAAACTTAACTTATTGGCAATTTCCTTCAACCCAGAAATGAATCCTATGGAAGAATCTTCTGGCGTAGAAAGTGTTTTATGCATAATAGAATCACCATTATCCGCTACTAAAAAGAAGTCGGTAAAGGTTCCTCCTACATCGATGCCAATTTTATATTTCATCTATATTGTGAATACTCTAATATATACTCGTGCTAATATTTTTTTGTTAATTAAACTGTTTCAGAGCAATACATGCAGCACCAAATGCATTAATTAATTGCGGATTTGGTGGGATAGTTACCTGAATATTAAATTTCTCTTCAATAACATTTTTCAAAAAAGGGTGATATTCAGCTACTCCACCAATAAGAAAAACAGGCAATGAATTATCTGCTGGGATTTTCTGTATTCTGTTAGCAATCGATATATAAATACCTTTAGCTAAATCTTCATCAGAAGTATCATCGAAAATCCATTTCATTATTTCAGTTTTGGCAAAAACTGTACAAAAACTGTTTAATTCTTTATTAGACGTTGAATTAGCCGCAAGTTTGCTCATTTCGCTTACATTCAATTCTGCTCTTTCTGCAACTTCAGTTATGAATGCACCGGTACCTGCTGCACATTTACTATTCAAATAAAACTCGATGACCTTTCCATTACTACCACTTTTAAGTAATTTAAAGTCCTCTCCCCCTATGTCTATAATGGTTTTTTCTATTGGAGAAATTTGAGTTATACCTGCAGACGCGCAATATAGTTCGGTTTTAATAATATCGGCTGTTTTCAATAATTTTCTGCCATATCCTGTTGAACATGTATTAGATATATTATAGTCACTATATATCTTACTGATTATTTCATCTCTCCTGTTATTACGAGCCATGGTTCTAAAAATATCGCTATAAATAACTTCAAACTCAGAATTTATAACAACTAATTTTGTATACAACGACCCAATATCAACGCCTAAAAAAAACATTAGCTTGAGTTTTATTCTTTATCCAAAAAGGAATCTTTTGAATGGTTCTCTATTAAATTCTTATGAGTAATAGCTTTTACTAAATTGGTGAAAACTAAATTTATGGGAGTTTTTATATAGTGTTTTCTTCCATACTCAATAATTTTTCCATTCATGTAATCTATTTCGGTTTCTCGTTTATTCAAAAGGTCGACCGCTAAAGAAGGGAAGTGATTACCGGCATTTTTCAGATATCTAATACAAAGCTTTGCAAAATTCTTTTCAAATATAACATCTTCTACTTTAGCTACTTCCATGGCCTCCATAATGATTTGTTCAACTATTTCAAGTGTGTCAGGATTTGCCATCGCTTCTTTCATAGTGTGGGCCGATATTCCACATAAAGGACTTAAAGCCGCATTCAATATAGTTTTAATCCAAGCTTCTTCAGCAATTTTAAATGAATCAGCATTTTTTGTTTCAAGATCCTGGGACGATAATATATCAGCTACAAGCTCTGCCAAACCACCATTACTATCGTCGATAGAACCAATATAATTTGGGGGATTAAAAAATGTAACATTAACAACATTTGGAGCATTAAGGTTACCAGCGAAATTAACAATCATCCTTAAAATTTTGGAATCCTTAAAATGACTTTGATATTTCATCCTAATATCGATACCATTTTGAGCACAAAGAAGGTGTAGGTCTTGATGGTCAGCTGCCTCAATTTGATCTAGTACCGCATCAACATGATAAGCTTTAACCGAACTAATCAACAAATCAAACTTATGTTCCATTAATTCGGGTATTGATGAATATATATGTTTGAAATAGGCATTTTTGTTTATTTTCCCAACAAGTTCAATTCCTTCTTTTCTAATTAAATTTATTTTTCTTTTATCTATATCACAAATAGCAACTTCACATCCGGCAAGTTTAAAATGAACAGCCAAAATCATACCTACAGGGCCCATCCCAACTATTCCTACTTTAAAAATTTCTTTTTTCATAGTTATTTATTTTGGTTTTATGAGGATATCTGTTCCAAGAAGGTTTCAATTTTAATTGTTGATTGTTCTTCTGAAAAGAATCTTAAATCGCATAAATCACCTTCAATAACAAGAGTTTCTACTCCTGTTTCTTCTTTAAGTCTAGCAGGCATTCCAAATCTTGAATTAGAATTATTGAAACATGTTTTAGCTTCGTGAAAAATTATACCATCTAGCCTAAAATCCTGAATCATTTTTTTAAGTACTGCTTCTTTTGCTTCTTCACTTCGGTTTATAAAAATTGTAGTATATGCAAGTGCTGAAGATTCGAAGGGATTTCTTTCATCGAAATCGTCAAAAACCCAACTATTACAATATGTAGAGGCCACAACTGCGGCATTCTGTTCTAAAAATAGATTCGATAAGGACCTAAGTTTTCCCCATATAGGCATTCCTTCCCAATAAATACGACATTTTTCCTTTTCTAAGAACCCAATACCTTTATCCATATTTCCTTTTAATTCTTCTAAAAGTACATCATAATAGTTTTTAGCAGTTTGAGTGCCTCTTAAAACGACAATTGGTCCCATATGAATAGTAGCATCAAAAAAACTAATAGGGGAAGGTGTTACACTTGCAGTCCATAATACTTCTTTCCAAAGATCAGTAGCTTCTTTACTTAATCTTATGGTTTCTTTAAATTTGTCAATATCAAACTTGTTCCCACTAACTTGTTCACAAATAGGAATCATAGCTTTAAACTGAGATGCAACATCATCAATATCTTCCTTCGATACTTCGTTAACATGTCGAGGGGATGTAATTCCAAATACCGGACAATTAAACTCTCTTGCGAAATATGTAAACCAGTCTTGAACTTCTCTACATTGATTTGTATTATAAACGATCAAATCCGGTTTAGGTGGTCCATTCAGGTCATAATGTTCTAAAAGCGGTGTCTGTTGTTTCAGATAAGATCCAACATCAGCTGTTAAATAGGAACAAATTTCACTTGAATATCCAAGCTTTGCAGCTTCAGGGATGAAATCCCCTGCTGTACGGGTAGCTCCCAATAAGGCACCATGATTTTCTGGAAAATGAACTTCGAAATCAAAAGAACGTAATAATTCCGCAGGACCTACACTTGTACACCATGCAATTTTTTTCTTACTGTCCTTCATCCCACGAAAATAATTTCCCATTATTTCCTTCATTAATTTTGTTGTCTCAATTTTATACATGTCTGATTATTTCATTAAATTTTGATTCTAGCATCAACAACAAATACACTGTCTTCAAATGCCATTATGGGATTTAAGTCCATTTCTTTAATTAAGGCAAAATCTGTAACTAATTGTGACAAACGTTGTATTATTTCAATAACACCTTTTTTGTATATCCCTTTTTCTCCCCTCACTCCATCTAACAATTTATTAGCATTGATAGATGTAAGCATTTCATTTGCTTCAAGCTCTGTTACAGGTGCTATTTTGAATACAACATCTTTAAGTACTTCCACATAGATGCCTCCAATTCCAAACATAATTAGATGTCCCAAATCACGTTCAGCGCTAACACCTGTTATAAGTTCTCTTCCACCTGGAAGAAATTTCTGCACGAAGAATTTTAAATCTTTAGCATCAAATTTCCTTTCCATGTCCTTTACTACTGTTTGTACTTCATTAGCATTTTTAAGATTTATGGCTACCCCTCCCATATCACTTTTATGCACTAAAGATTCTGCATCTGCCTTAATTACAACAGGAAATCCAATTTCTATAGCTACTTTTTCTGCTTCACTTGCATTCTCAACTACCTGCCAATCAGCAACTGGGATTCCATAAGCATCCAGCAAATTATATACTTGTGTGGCTGATAGAATTTCTCGTTCAGTATCTTTGGCTTCCTGAATAATACTTGCTGCTATAGCTTTATCAACATCAGGAAAGGTACGAGCTACACCAATATTTCGAGATTTCAGTAAACTATACTTATATAGTGCACCAAGAGCTTTTGCGGCTGTAGTTGGAAAACTATAACAAGGAACTCCACCGTCCTTTAGTATTTTAGAAGTTTTTTGATACTTTTCCATACTCATATTGGTCATGAAGTTACATACAATAGGTTTCTTTTTCAAATTGTTGACTTCAACAATTTGCCTCACTACCTCATCACAATCAACAAAAGGAGCAGTAACAAAATTTATATATATACAGTCAATGCCATCTTCATCCATTAGTACATCCATTGCGCTTCTGTATTCCTTTCCACCTGCAGTTGCAACCACATCAATAGGATTTTCAATAGCTGCTTCTGGGAACATAGTTTCTTTCAATCTGCTAAGTGCTTTTTCAGAAAGCTTTGGGATTTCCAGTCCGGCACTTACTAGCTCATCAGTAGCAATTACCGCAGGACCCCCTGTATTGGTAATAATACCAACTTTATTTCCCTTCGGAATAGGTTGGGTAGCGAAAGCCATTGCTGATTGACACATCTCTTCTTCATTATGAAATGATATGGCTCCTATTTTTTCAAAAATGAGCTCTGTTGCAATATCAACTCCTGCAAGTGAGCCAGTATGAGACGCTGCTGCTTTTGCCCCTTCCTCAGTCCTGCCAGCTTTCATGGCAAGTATTGGCTTCTTCTTTGCAACTATTTTTGCCACTTCCAAGAATTCCTTCGGGTTTGAAAAACCTTCGGTATATAAAATTATTGCTTTCGATTTATCGTCTTCTCCATAATAACTTACTACTTCCGAAATTGATACATCACATGCATTTCCATTGGAAGCATACATTCGCATTCCTATTTCTAAATCAAAAAGACTTTGCATGATTAATGCCCCAACACCTCCGCTTAAGGCTACAATTGAGATATGACCAGGCTTCGGAAAGGTAAATGTAAAATCACAATATGCTTTATAATCCGGGTCGGTATTAATGATTCCCTGACAATTTGGCCCAAAAATTCTTATTCCATACTCCTTAGCATTATCAAGGAATGCTTGTTGAAGAGCAGCTCCTTCTTCACCCATTTCACTAAAACCTGCAGAGTTTATTATAACTGATTTAATCCCCTTCTTACCACAATCCTCTATTATTTGAGGCACAAATCTACTTGGGATAATCACATGTGCCAGATCAATATCTCCAGGTACATCAAAAATTGAGGGATAGGCTTTAAGACCTCTTACTTCAGGTGCTTTAGGATTAATAGGATAAATAGCACCTTTGAAATCATAATGGAGTAGATTTTTAATGATCACATTTCCAATAGATAGTTCCTTAGTTGATGCTCCAATAATAGCAATAGATTTAGGTTTAAAAAGTGAGTCCAATTCATGAGTCATTGATATACCCTTATCCATTTCGTTTTTCATTTTTGCTTTTTCTTAATAATTAGTATTAAATCAATTACGCAAGTGCTACACCTTTTACTTTTAATTTATTATATCTGAATCCTCCCCAAATAGCAGCACCTAAAGCACCTGCGTAGATGGAATCAGCATGAGCTACTATTTTTTGGGGATCAATATTTGCTTTTTGTGCTAATTCTTTAACCGTTTCAACCATACCTATATTGGCTGCCATGCCCCCGGTTAATACAATTGTACCATTAGCCTTTAATGTTGTTAAAAGTTTAATGACCCTGTTTGCCACAGAAATATGAATTCCTTTAACAATATCAGGTGTTGAAACTCCTCTTGATACCATATTAATGACATCAGTTTCCGCAAGTACAGCACAAATTCCTGAAGGGGTTTCAGGATCTTTTGATTTTAGAGAGATCTCGCCAACTTCGCTAATTGCAAGTCCTAAGTATCTTGATATATTTTCAATAAATTGCCCAGAGCCACTTGCACATTGTCCTGTCATTTTATAATCGAGCACTCTGCCTATGTTATCAATTTTAATTGCTTTAACATACAGAGCTCCCATATCAACAACATAATTAGCTTGTGGGAACAAAAACGTTGCTCCTCGTGCATGGGTTGTCATGCTATAAAAATGTCCTGTTTTTTTAGTAACCATTTCACCCTCTCCGGTAGATGCGATATAAGCAATGTCGTCATAACGAAGCTTGTTTTTTTCGAGAAGATAATCAATTGAATCTTCTGCTACAAGAGCGGGATTTCTCTTTCTGATTTTATCAATCTGCTTATCTAAAACTCGTATTTTATCCGAATAATCTATTAGTACGGTTTTGATATAACTACTTCCTACATCAATTCCAATTGTAAAAATTCTTTCGTCCATTTTTTGTAGAAATTTATTTAGTTCTTTTTTAAAGATGCTCTTCTGGCAAACATTGCGCCTCCCAATGCCCCCATAAAAATTGAATCTGATCCAATATTAATTTTAATGTCTTTTCCATAACTATCGTGAACCATTTGCCCTACATATTTTAATACTGCCTGATTTCGAGCAACGCCTCCGGTGAATGTAAATTCATTTTTTACTCCGCCCGAACGAGCTATTAATGACATAGCCCTCATAACTATTGATTTATGAAGTCCGGCTAGAATATTAGATCGTTTTTCTCCAACATTAAGTAATTCCCTAACTTCTGCTCCAGCAAAAACAGTACAAGTTGAACAAATGGTTACTTCCTTTTCAGCTTCAAGAGCTTCCGGACCAAGCTCGTTTAGAGATATACTGAATTCATCAGCAATATATCCCAAATACCTTCCACAGCCTGCAGCGCATCGGTCATTCATGTTAAAGCTGGTAACGAGTCCATATTTATCTACCTGAATAGCCTTAGTATCTTGTCCGCCAATGTCTAATACTGTTCGGGTGTAAGGAAATATTGCATGTGCTCCAAACGCATGACACAAAATCTCCGATTTTATAGAATCCTCAGGAAAAGGTAACAAAGCTCGTCCATAACCAGTTCCAACCATGTTTGCTATATTAAATTCAAAATCTGAAATATAATCAATATGTTTTTTTAAGGAATAGGATCCTTTTTTATAATTTCCAGTTAGTATATTAAACTCAGCATCGAAATGGCCACTTACCTTTTTAGGTGATTTTTCCGAACGACCTTTATGAATTTCTTTTAGCAAATCCATGGCGCTATAGATCAAATCTTTAAAATCGTATTCTACCATTTCATTTTCGACAGGTGTAATACTTTTGTCATATGTCAACATCATTGGTTCAAAAAGTTCTTTCTCTATTTTCTCAATCTCTTCATTATACTTTTCGCTCATTATATCTCGAAAAAATTGGTTTGAGGTTGCCAGGTCACCATCGATAAATTCAGATTTTAATTTAGGACTTATTTCATTAAAGATATTATCAATATGCTTAATTATTTTGTCTTTAACTTCATCTGAAAACGATTGTTTTGCCGTTTCTAATAATGCCGAATAAAATATATCACTTCTTTTTTTAAACTGTAAGTATTGAAAAGCGGCTTCTATTTCATCAACATATTTTTTAAATTTTGGATTCTGATTAATCTCACCTTCTAGCTGCTTTTTTAACAAATGAAATCTAGCATTAAATATTGCTTCTAATTTGGCAATCTCAACAGCTACACGATAATTTGCTCTGGTGTTTGTAATTCCCCTTCCAATTATTTCGTCTTTCTCGTTTATAATAATGGCTTTAGAGGTTGTCGATCCTAAATCTACGCCTAAATAAAATCTTTTCACTGAAATTCTTTTTTGTTTAACAAATAGTATTCAATTGCAGTAACTGCTAATAAACATTCAACTTTCTCTGTTCCAGCATCTGGAAAAAAGATTCAAGTCTGTTTTTAATATTTGAATATGAAAAATATCTCGGGTCTACCAAATCTGATTCAATAAATCCAACAGGTACTCCTAGTCTGTCTTCAAGAGTTCTCATAATTAGTAACTGCCCAGCAGAAAATGAATTGCAGCTCTTTATTGAATTTACTAAGAAGCCGTCTGCTTTATAATCTTTGATTTCCTGAGAAAGCATGTCAACTCTTTGTTGAAGGTTCATGTTAGTATAGCATCCCATACAATATTCAGATAAACTCTCTAACAACCTATTGGGATCATGCCTGAACCCATTTTTATAAACCCCTCCTACTCTTGTATATGAAGACGATACTATTACAGTTCCCATATCATAAAACAGTTTCCAAAACTCTCTGAAACTTGTCCAGTTAGGAGGGCCTTCAACAACCAGTCTGAATTTTTCTTCTTCCATTTCTCCTTCAGGTGTTACTGGTCCTAAACCAAGACGAACACGTTCCAGAATTTCACTGTAGAGTTCTTTGTAATATTCTGTTGCTTCTGGTGTCCCTCTAAAACCAATATTTATTGGACCGATATAATAAACTCCAGCGAAATAAGCATCGATAGGTGATGGAACATTTTTGGTTGTGCTAAATATTTTAACGATTAAATCTTCAGTATCGGCAGAATGCTGTAATATGGTTTTAAGTTTATCAGGGTCATACTTTTTGCCTGAAACCTGTTCCATTTTTGGTATCACATCATTCTTAAGTTGCCGCACCATATATTCAGTCATTTCGGGAGTTATTTCTCCGTTTTCCTGATATGGTGTATGAATTAAGGCAACTGGAACCCCAGGATAAAGCCTCTCAAGGTTTTCGAACCATTTGAGGAAAGTAAAACAGCCCGTGTAGCTTAATAGCAACAAATCGGGATCAGGTATTTTCTCGCCAGTAGGACCGATATTTCCTTTAAGCATCATTCCTACATCACACTTTACATAAGTACAAACATCTTCCGAATGACCCCATTTCTCAGCTTCCTTTATATATTCATCTGATTTTTTCCTCATGCCAGATTGCAAAGCATTAATCTCAGGATAAACTGGAAGCATATCGAATGAACGAATTAGTTCAGACAGATTTCCTGGCACGAATGTGTAAACAACTTTTTTACCACTTTGTTTTGCGTTACCTAATTCTTTAAATAATCCCCCAATCATTTCCTTTTGAAGAATCATACTTTTTTCTTTCTCTACTTTTCCCGACATATTTATTATTTATTCAATTTCTTATTTAATTCTATCTAAAAAAATGCATTTCTAAAAAGGGAATATATGCTATGCTTCCCATAGTTTGATTGAATCGGAGAAGGCTCCGACTTGTTCCTTTATTACTTTAAACTGTCCAATATTTTCGTGGTATTGAAAATTTATATATCTGATATTCTCTTTTTCACATTCAATGTTATATAATGGATTATCTAGCAATGCTGGATCGCAAAAACTTGGTGCAGCAAAAATAACTCCATCAGCATCTCTCATTTTTACAAGGTTTATAAGTCTTGCGCCTTTATGGTTATCAACATCATAAACAGATGACGAAAATGTACTACTATTTATATATGCCTCGGCAAGAGCCTCTAATGGATTATTGGATTGATCATCAACATCACCCTGTATCCAACGCGATCCTTGCATAAAATCGTCGTCGAGGATATAACATCCAGCCATTTCAATAGTTTTTATTAAAGAAACCGGAGGTTGCTCACAAAATGAACCTGATACAACAACTTTAATTTTATCCAACTGCTGACCAATGTCCTTCCTTATCTCAACAAGAACCTCTTCAAGGATTTTGTTATGTTCCTCAACCGGAATAACCATTCCAGCTCTAACAATGTGGTACGTATCGACAGCTGACAATCTCCACGGAAAAGATTGTCTAATATTATATATTTCTTCGATTAGTTGCCTGTTTTTATTAAACAATGTAATAGAATTATTCAGCGCCTCGGTTGTTAATTCAACTCCGTTAATTTCTTTAATTTTAGAGAGGACTGAATTCATTTCAGTAATATAAAATTCTCCTCCTATTTCAGAATTAAAATCCTGAGGAAAATCCATATATTTTGCGAATTTTCCAATATTGGATAACTGAAACATCCCTGATAAATTGCGAATAACATCACAAATTGATGGAAAAACAAAACCGTCAAATTTTTCGAAATGACCTGATAATGCCATTTCAATAATCCCACGTGGAATATGACATATGTATGATTGGTAATATGCATCACCAACTATAATTTGTTTTCTGTCACCGCCGCCCATAATTCCAACAGCAAGCCCTTCAACAGCATGAATGATTTCTCTGGGGAAATAAATTGGCATATAGCCTATCAGGACTCTATTTTCCTTCTCTGATTTCCATTTTTTTGCTGCATTAAAATTTAAATCAAATGCAAGACTTTCGCATTTATTCGTAAGTTCCTTTAATTTTGACATCTCAAGATATAAACTGTGTTATTTTGAAAAAATTTATGCTAAAATATAGCTTTTTTTTTATTATGCGCATTGGCATTCTTTCTTAAAGAATAAAGCCAATTATAATTTTCCTAGAATAAGTACCATCAACTTGATAAGATGATGATGAATAAAAAAATTCAGTTGTTCCTGGAACTGTTGTAGGTAATAGAAAACGGATAGAATAATATAATGATGAATTTTAAGATTCTCGTTTTATTATCATCGCGGTACTAACACCGCCTCCGCCACATATGCCAGCCACACAATAAGTTTTTTCCAGGCGCTTTAATGCATGATACCCTGTTACAAGTATACGAGCACCACTAATTCCAGTTGGATGTCCTAATGCAATAGCTCCTCCATGAACATTAAGTTTTGTAGGATCCCAATTTAACTCGTGTTCATTTGCAAGTACTTGGATAGCAAAAGCTTCATTTACCTCTATCAGATCCATTTGGTCTAATGTCATTCCTGCTTTTTCTAAAGCAGCAGGTATAGAAAGAGCAGGACCTTCACCCATGGTGGAGGGATCAACTGCTACTTGTGCATAGGAAACTATAGAGAATAATGGCTTAACGCCCAGCTGTTCAGCCATTTTCCTGGTTGTAAATACAATAGCCGTTGCACCATCACTTAACCCACAAGCATTCGCTGCTGTAACCGTCCCGTCTTTTCGAAAAGCTGGCCTCATCTTAGCCATCTTCTCTTTATTTATCTCATGTCGGATTGTTTCATCCTTGTCAAAAATTATTGCTGGTGTTCTCCTGGTTGCCGGAATTTCAACCGGAACAATTTCTTCATCAAACCATCCATTTTTCTGTGCTTCATAAGCTTTTAGATGACTGCCAACAGCAAATTCATCCTGTTTCTCTCTGGAAATTTTATATTTATCATAAAGATTTTCTGCAGTATCACCCATTCCCTGACCGATCAATGGGTCAATACTGTCGCTCCAGCCATCTTCAATAACTTTATTTCCCATTTTAAATCCTTCCCACCTAGCGCCTTTTAACAAATATGGGATTGAGCTCATACTATCAAATCCTCCAACCATAACAATATCAGCCTCACCAAGTCTGAGAGATTGAGAAGCCAAAGCTACAGCTCTCATACCAGAAGGACAAGCCATATTCAAAGTAATTACAGGAGCTGATAAAGAAACTCCACCTTTTACAGAAGCTGTTCTTGCAGGATTAGGTCCATTTCCCGCCTGACGGCAGCTTCCCAAAATAACATCATCTACCTGTTCACCGGTAATGGATGCCCTCTTTAACGCCTCTTTTATTACTACTGCTCCAAGATCATAAGCTGGAATATCTTTGAGTGTTCCGCCAAATTTTCCCATTGCTGTCCTACATGCCGATATGGCTACTATATCATTTAACTCCATGGTTTATATCGTTTTTGAAATGAATATTATTAAATATATTGACCTCCGTCTACTTTTATGCATTCACCGGTTATATGGCGAGACAGATCAGAGGATAGGAATGCTGTGACATTTGCTACTTCTTCGGGCTGTCCGATCCTATTAATCACAATATCTGCAATTGCTGCTGTACGCACACTTTCATCCGCATTTTTCATCATGTCGGTTTCAATAAGTCCCGGAGCAATCGCGTTGACATTTATACCATATTTTCCTAACTCTCTGGCAACAGTTTTCGTTAGCCCAATAATTCCAGCTTTTGATGCAGTATAATTAGACTGGCCAAATTTTCCCCGCATTCCATTGATAGATGTAATGTTGACAATTTTTCCTGATTTTTGCTCCCTGAAGATTGGTGATACCGCACGAATATAATTAAAGTACCCTTTAAGGTTAATGTTTATTACGCTATCCCATTGCTCTTCTGACATTTTCCATATCACTCCATCCCAGTTAATTCCAGCATTATTTACAAGAATATCGATTCCTCCAAATTCATTTGTAGCAGTTTCAATCATTCTTGCTGCATCTTCATAGTTAGAAATATCAGCCTGTACTAAAAGGCCCTTCACTCCCATGGCATTAATCTGGTTAATTACTTCTTCAGCCTCTTCTTTATGTTTTCTATAGTTTATTGCGACATTAGCCCCACATTCAGCCAGTTTTAGGGCGATGGCTGCACCAATTCCCAAGCTGCCACCAGTTACAATTGCTGACTTGCCTTCCAAATTCATGCTGATATTAGCGTAATTTCTCTTTTCCATTGGTTCTATTTTTTAATATTAATTTTTATGGTCTGGTATTGAATTTTCTGTCTTAGAGCGAATTGCTTTTAGTACTTTTTCAGGAGTGATAGGTAATTCAAATATTTGAACCCCGATGGCGTTGGCAATAGCATTTGCTATAGCTCCAAGGATTGGTAACGTTGCTCCTTCACCAATTTCTTTAGCACCAAAAGGTCCTTCGGACTCATAACTATCAACAATTGTAGAGTTTATTTCTGGCATATCAGCCGATGTGGCAATAAGATAATTGTGAAGATCTGCATTCAACATTTTTCCATGTTTATCGAATACCTCATTCTCAAAAAGAACTTCACTCATACCCATTACAACGGCTCCTTCAGCTTGACCTTCTGCTGCCATCGGATTTATTGCAGTTCCACAGTCGTGAGCATCCCAAAAATTAAGAACTTTAACTTTGCCTGTGTCCATGTCAACATCGACTTCGCAAACAGTTGCTGAAAATGAATATGCCGGAGATGTACCTACAGCGGCTCCTTTATATTTACCGCCAAGGCCTTTAGGAGGAGAGTAATGCCCTTTTCCTACAAGTGGACCTTTATTAGAAAAATGTGCAAATCCAGCATCTTCCCATGGTATTGATATCTTCGGATTATCTTTCACGTAAATTTTATTCTCCTTAGCCTCCAAAAGACTTTCGTCTACTTTTAGAATCTCGGATGCGGCTTTGAGTATTTGTTTTTTAATTTCCTCACCGGCCATTTTACATGCATTTCCACCCATTAAAGTCACGCGGCTTGAATATGCACCAAAGCCAATTGGAGTAAGGTCGCTATCAGCTGATACAACACTAATCCTGTCAAATGTTATTCCCATTGCCTCACATGCCGCCATAGCAAGAACTGTATCCGAACCTTGGCCAATATCAGCATCACCGATGAATAGAACCGCTTTGGAACCATCTTCCAAAATTTTAATGATTGCATTGGAATGAGGAAATTGGGATCTATATATCGGATACCCAGCCCCTGAGACAAATCCGCCACAACCAATTCCAATGCCTCTGCCTTTGGGAAGGGTTCCCCTCTTTTTATCCCAATCTGATTTTTTCTTTACATCTTCAATACACGCAGTAAATTCACACGAATGGATATCAAGATCATTGCAAGTATGATATTCTGGTTCCATTGCATTTTTCAGTCGTATGTCGATTGGGTCCATGCCTATATCATTCGCGATCATCGACAACAACGATTCAAATGCAAATCTGGGGTGAGGACATCCATGGCCCCTAAAAGCACCACAAGGTGGGAGGTTAGTATTTACCCTGTATCCGTCGTATTTGTAGTTATCAAATTTATAAAGAGTAGTAAGCATTGAACCGGCATAATAAGCAGACACAATTCCAAAACTTGAATAAGCACCACCTTCAAGAACCGCTTTTTGCTTAACAGCAGTAATTGTCCCGTCATTTTTCACGCCTATCTTCATGTCGATATATTGCTTGTGCCTTCCTCTACCGAAAAGATACATTTCTTCCCGGGTAAATCTCATCTTTACAGGGCATCCTGTTTCTTTGGCAAGAAAACATGACATGACTTCAATGGTTGTGGTTGCTGCCTTTGCACCAAAACCTCCTCCACAATGTGTCATGATAACCCTTATATCGCCTAAAGGCAGGCTTAATATTCTTGAAAGTTGATGATGTACATAATGAACCACCTGAGTTGATGTATGTAACGTAACTCTCCCATGGTTATCCCACTCAGCAATAGAGCAATGTGGTTCCATTGGATTTTGATATGTTCTATTACCAACGAAACGTTCTTCCCGAATGTGATCAGCATCAGCGAACCCTTTGTCAATATCACCAAAATGATGATCTATACGAGTATTGATATTGTTTTCATATTTGTCATCAAAAAGCCTTGGTGCACCATCCTTCATTGCTTCCATCGGATCAAATACTGCCGGAAGTTCCTCATATTCCACTTTGATCAGTTCTAAAGCCTTGTAACATGTTTCTTCATCCACAGCAGCAACAGCCGCTACAACATCACCCACAAATCTTACCTTATTTTTAGCCAACACATTTTCATCATAACGTGGAGGGGAGGTTCCCCACATAACATCCGGGACATCATCACCTGTCATTATCGCCTTTACACCAGGTAGCTCTAAAGCTTGTTTAGTGTCTATTGATTTAATCTTAGCGTGAGGAACAGGACTTAGAAGTAATTTCCCATATAACATATTATTAAGGGTAATATCATCTGTGTAAAGTGCTTTACCTGTTGCTTTATCAGGGGCATCAATCTTGGGAAGACGCTTTCCAACAACTGACAAATCCAGTGCTGATTTTTGAGGTTGAAATTCTATTTTCTTCTGTTCCTCACCATTCATGTATGCTTTAGCGGACTCAACAGCTTCTATTATTTTAGTATATCCGGTACATCGACACAAATTGCCACTTAAGGCTTTTTTTATCTCCTCTTCTGAAGGGTTGGGATTTTCATCCAGAACAGCTTTTACCTGCATTATCATCCCGGGAGTACAATATCCACATTGAATAGCTCCTTTTTCAACAAAAGCCTGTTGTATTGGATGAAGTTTCTTCCTGCCTGACAGACCTTCAATTGTTTCTATCTTTTTACCATCAGCCTCAAGAGCCAGTATAAGACATGAATTTACTGACTTTCCGTCAAGAATTACAGTACATGCTCCACAATCTCCAAGTCCACACCCCTTTTTAGTACCAGTAAGTCGTAGATCATCTCTTAGTACATCGAGTAGTGTTGCACCAGATCTGACTGCTACCTCCCGATCATCCCCGTTTACATTTATATTTATTATGTGCTTCATTTATCTTCATGATTTAATTGCGCCAGATCTATAGCCTTAACAATTGCTCTGCGAGTAAGAACTTTTATTAGATCTCTCCTGTAATTTGCACCACCCCTGATATCATCGATAGGAATTGCATCTTCTGCAGCTGCATTTCCAGCTTGCATTAGAATTTGTGAGTCTTCTGAAAGAAGTGAAATGTCTTTACCTACTATATGGTCGATTGATCTATTACTTATTTTTGGTGTTGGTGCAACTGCACCAATAACTATGCATGCATCATCACACACTCCTTCATGTAATTTTACCATCACAGCTACCGAAGCAACGGATACAGCTGCAGCTTCTCTTAGTCCGAATTTTTCAAAATATACTCCAGTGTATGGCTCAGGATGAGGAACAAAAATCCTCGTTACAAGTTCTCCCTTTTTTATTGTGGTTTTCCGGTGAAAAACAAAAAAATCTATTAGTGGTACAGTTCGTGTTTCAACAGAACTTGCAAGTTCCACACTGGCATTGAGAGTTAATAAAACCGGACCCAAGTCACAACAGGAAGCTGCCGTGCAAATGTTCCCACCGATTGTTCCTTTATTTCGAACCTGATCACAGCCTATTTTTGAAGCAGCCTGAGCTATAGCAGGTAATTTGTTTATTATTATTGTTGATGATATCAGCTCATTATGAGTTAATCCCGCTCCAAGGAAAATGCCTTCAGGAACTTCGCTGATGATTTTTAACTCTTCAATATCAGTGAGCGAGATAATATCTTCATGATGTCTGAGTCCTTGTTTAATTTCAACCAACAAATCTGTTCCACCAGCAATAGGTGCTCCATCATCGCTGTTCTCAAGCAATGTAGTCGCTTCTTTTATTGATTTGGGTCTGAAATAATTAAAATCTGAAATATACATTATGTTATCTGTAGTTTTTTTCTAGCTATTATGGGTTATGTTATACAAAGGCATTCTCTCCAGTAATATCAAAACCGGTAATCAGAAGATGTATGTCATGGGATCCTTCATAAGTAATAACGGATTCCAGGTTCATCATATGCCTCATCATTGGGAAGTCACCGGTAATTCCCATTGCTCCAAGAATTTGACGCGAATCTCTGGCTATCTTTAGGGCAATTTCAACATTATTTCTTTTTGTCATCGAGATTTGTGCCGGTGTTGCCTTATCATCATTTCTCAAAGTTCCAAGACGCCATGCAAGAAGTTGAGCTTTAGTAATTTCGGTTAATATTTCAGCCAGTTTTTTCTGAGTTAACTGAAACCCGGCAATTGGTTTGTTAAACTGTTTTCTTTCAAGTGAGTATCTTAATGCGGTATCATAGCAATCGCATGCAGCACCAATAACTCCCCAGGCAATACCGTATCGGGCAGAGTTAAGACACATTAATGGCCCCTTTAATCCTTCAACTCCTGGTAATAGATTTTCCTTAGGAACTTTCACATTGTCGAATACTAATTCACCTGTAACTGAGGCTCTCAAAGACCATTTCCTTAAAGTTTCAGGCGCAGTAAATCCGGGCATTCCCTTTTCAACCAACAATCCTCTAACTACCTTGTTCTCATCTTTGGCCCAAACCACACTAACATCAGCATTTGTGGCGTTTGTAATCCACATTTTTGCACCATTTAATAAGTAATGGTCTCCTTTATCTTCAATTCTCGTTTTCATACTTCCAGGATCAGACCCATGATCAGGTTCTGTTAGACCAAATGCACCAATCATTTCTCCACTAGCTAACGCAGGCAAGTATTTTAGTTTTTGCTCTTCACTCCCAAATTTGAAAATAGGATACATTACAAGTGACGACTGTACCGATGCTGCAGACCGGATTGCGGAGTCTCCTCTTTCAAGTTCCTGCATAATCAGACCATATGAAATTTGATCTAATCCGGCACCCCCGTATTTCTCAGGAATGTATGGTCCAAATGCTCCTATTTCTCCAAGTTCTTTCATTAGGTGAATAGGAAATTCGTGTTTTTGACAGGCTTCGTCAATTATTGGTATTACACGTCTGTTTACCCAATCTCTGACAGAATCTCTAATTAATTTATGTTCATCGCTTAGTATATCATCGATACAAAAATAGTCGGGATGATTATATTGACTGGTTGTCATATGCAAGTGTTTTTGTCATTATTATGAATTTATCAAATCAATTCGTACAAATGTTCTGATAAATATTTTTCACATTATATCTTTGAACCGTGATCAAATAAGTCAATCGAAATTATTTTGACTTTTTTGGGGTGCCGATATCATAAAATAGTACATTAAGTACTTATGATAAAACTTAAAACACTGTGTACAAATAGTACATTTAATGTTTAACCCTTATGCTCTTACCACTTAGTTTAATGTTCAAATCAAATAAACAAAAGTGGTGGTTTTAGCGGCGATGAAAATACAAAAATAAAATAATACACTATGTTGTTTTGCAAGAATTTCTTTAACTCATTACAATTTTAACATATATGAAATAAGTCAACTTAAAAACCTGGACTTAATAGTGGATTGTATTTCAATAACTTGTCAGAATAAATAAATATTATCAACAGCGAGAAATTCATAATCAAATAAAACATATTAAACTGACAGATTAAATTACTCAAAAGGAAGAAATCAGAAATACCAAATTCTTGATTTTTATTACAACATTAATTATTTGACATATAGTTTTTCAGAGCCGCAGAAAAGTTGAGTAAGTTAAAGGGTTACATTAAGTTTTACAATTATTATATATTTACATATCATTTTACGTACTAATTTAAAAATCATCTCATGAAAATAAAAATTATACTATACCTTATAGCTTATTTGGTAGTTATGGGGTGCGACAGAGGTTCAACAGGAGCGGATGGTGAATCTCCGCCTCTAGACATAACTGATACACTTGTAGTACAGGACTCAATTGTCTTGGGGCTGATGTACGAGTTTGAAGTTGAAGACCCCTATGCAAAAGAACGTCAACTTATTGACCTTGCAATCAATGAGATTAATGCGGCCGGTGGTGTCAACGGTTATCCATTGACTTATACAATCAGAAATACCTATGTGGCGGAGGACGCTCCTGCAGCAGCCGAAGATCTGTACAATTACGGGGTTAAATTCATTATCGGGGCAGGGTGGTCAAGCCGTACAATAAATATTGCTGATTCGTTTGCGGTTGATCATAATATGCTTATGGTTTCGTATTCTGCAACAAGTCCGTTAATTACTGATTTGGATGATAATAATCTGGTATGGCGTGGTTGCCCGTCAGATAATTTTCAATTGACAGTTCTGGCTGATTGGCTTCTGGATGCAAAAGGAATTACAACTGCTGCTGCAATTTATAGAGGCGATGCATTTGGAATTGGAGCTGCCGGAGCATTTGTAACTGCATTTGAAGCCGGAGGGGGTTCAGTTGTTTCGTCAGTTGCATATCCTACTGAAGAAGGTGGAGAAGAAATCACGTTTAATACTTTTGACTTTTCACCGTACCTTGATTCAGTACTTACTCAGCAACCGGAGGTGGTTGTATATATTTCATATATTGAAGAAGAGATAAAACTACTGTCTGACCTTACTAAAAATGAATTATTTGAGGCTAATCCGTCAATGCTGGTTGGGATTGAGGGGCTGGATGTTGAGGAACTTAAAAATAACATCGCAGATACCACAATTTTTGAACATATATGGAGTATCGGATTTCTGATTGATTCTACAACAAGCTCATATCAGGATTTCAGTACAGCCTATACCGCTCTCTATTCAGAAGGTATTAGTATCAGTAATTATACAGGTAACTATAATGTCATATTATATGATAATGTCTATTTGCTTGCATTGGCAATTGAAAAGGCTGCAGTGAATGATACTATCCCCATTACAGCCCGGATGGTTGCAGAACAGATGAAGGCGATCTCTGGTGGTGTTGCAAATGCAGTAAAAATATACCCTGGAGAATGGGCTAAAGCAGACAGTGTATTGGCTGCAGGAGGGAGTGTTGACTATGATGGAGTATCGGGAGCAATAGAGTTTGATGATAATGGTGATATAGGGAGTGCAACATTCGGTATCTATTACATGAAAAATCCTGCCGGAGCACTTGAGCCGGATACGGTTATATCTTTTTCAACACGGTAGAATAACGGGGTTATGAACAGATACAACAGCTGAGAGTCGTGGAACAGGTTATGGGTAAATTGTGTACTCATTTTTAGTTCGTTGTAATGTGTCTGGAATCATATGCACAGGCTCCGGCAATAATATTATGCAATAGTACTAATATCTATTATTTTTGATATCAAAGAAATACAATAAAAAAGGGGGGAAATTATGTTACTAATTAAACAACTCATTTCATGGGGATTACAATATCTGCTCGCATTATTTATATTATGTCATGTTACATGTTTTTGTCAAAGCCAACATCCTGAGAAAGCTAATCCCGATTCTTCATTTGTGCCTGTACATTTTGAAAGAATTCACTCCGTCATAATTGAGGCCAATGCAGACACTGTTTTTGATTTATTGGGGCCACGCGGTTTAAGATTAATGAGTAATATCGAAGTAGATTTTCTTTACGGTACAGAAGATGAATTAGAAGGGGCCCTATTCCGAATATTACGAAATAACAACTGGATATACTATGCAATTGGTGAACACGATACCGAAGAAAGAATTTACAGATCAATTATCTTTATGCCTGAAAGCGAACTCTGGATAAATGAATATCATGTAGAGTCTTTAGGAGACGGTAAGTCAAAACTAACAGTTCATTGGAGAATTACGGGTTATCATAAGAATTCAAATGAAGAAATTCAAGAGTATGTTGATTACGATTTACAAAATGACCTATTCAATAAATCTGTTGTCAAAACAGGTAAGAAAATAGAGAATTATCTTAATGATTAATGGTTATTGGCTAATGAATATAACAGGTCTATAATTTTTCAGTTTAAATCTCAATTTTCATTGCCTCAATTGCAATTTTCTCCATATTGTCAAGGTCTTTTACTTCCTTCCCCTTGAGATTTATTTCAACACGTAATGCTTTTAAACCATATACTCCCTGCATATCTTCAAGCTCATAACTCTCAAACTTATTGGTTAAATAATTAATTGAAATTAAGTAATCTATATATTTCTGATATTCTAATAATTCCTCATGTTGAGAATAAATGATTGCTATACTTCCTGGTTTGGTAATGCGTTCATTAGTTCCCTTTATTACAGCTTTATCAATACGTTTCTTTGTTATCTCGTATCTTATATTATACCCACCTTCAACATCGAATTTCTTTTCATCCTCTCTAAATTTAATGGACAATGAATTGCTGTGAACTAATATTAATTGAGTTATTTCTAACGGTATTGGTAACTTACTTTTCAATTCAGTTATTTTACGACCGATTTGACAGGTCACAATTAATTGCCATAAACGCAAGTTTTTAAGATAAATAGGGTCGAATTTTTCATTTTCTAATAATGATTGACCTACATAAATATTATATTCAATACCATCTGTGCGATATTTTTCAAAATAATGCGGGAACATATCCTGGGCACTACTCTCTTGGTCATCAATAATAGTAGTAATAGAATCATTGATCATTTCAAGGCTCGTTTCAAAATCGTTGCGTCTCTTATACAGTATCCCTTGTTCAGGATCATTCTTTTTTTCATAATCTGTGATGATCTTCTTTAGATTAGGGTCTGTATCCTTCAAGTGAGTAAACACAGGCTCCACTTCTCTCTTTACAAAATCAATAATTCGCATTTCATCGCCAGCCGTTAAACCCTTGTTTAGAGTCTTTAGTTGAATTGAGATTTCGTGTCTGATTTGGTTTATTACTGGCAGTTTTTTCAAATTATAAATATATTTCAGAACATCATCTGCATTGTGTAATTGCTCAGAAAGATCAATCAATATTGCTTTATTTCTTTCATGTGAGGAAGAACGGATATCGGCTGCTCCAAAAAGGGGATATACATTATTGAATATTATCGGATCTTTCTCAAAATCTTCATCACCTCTTTCTTTTCGCAGCAATCCTGAAGCCTCTTCAATAAAGCGCCATTCTACAATAGGGTGTATTGCGGTGAATTCCTCCTGAATTTTGGCTTTTATTTGGTTGTCCATATCAAGAGTAACTCTGTTTGCAGCATTTGCGAATAATGGTAAGGTTTCAAATATTTTAATGTTCGAAAGTGGATTAAGATCGTTTTTATTCTTAGATGCGAGCTCTAACACACCTACTAACTTGTCTTCAAAATGTAGGGGGGCTATTATTAAGCATTTGAAGCCGGCTTCTATAAGCGAAAGTTCAATTTTAGTAGGATTGGGATGATTTTCCAGATCACTAATAATGCACGGCCTTTCATTCTTTACAGCTTGCTCATAAGCCGATTCAGGAAAACAGTCACATAAAAGTTCGGGCTTTGGCATTATACTTTGCCATGTTCTTAAATAATCTAGGAATTTAGTGCCTTCAAGGGTAAAAATGGCAATACCCAACCTTAAGTCAGGTAATTTTAATAGTGAGCGCATTCTACGCTCCAGTTTAGCAAAATGAGTTTTGGATATAATTGCATCCTTATCTAGTAAATTGTCTTTTAGAGATGAGATAGATTGCTGTTGAGTAACTTCTGCAATATAATTAATTGCAAATCCTCTCATTTCAAAGTTGTCAGGAGGCAGGGTTTTGAACCATAGATCAAGGTCATAAAAATTATTACTTAATTCAATAATTTGTTTTTCACTAAGTTTCTTAAGTTTTTTTCTGGGTTCGATATTAACAAAACTATGATCTACAAACATTTCATAAGAGCGAACAATCTTCAATTTCTCGTCAAATTTATTAATCTTCATAAGAGGAATTGTAAATTGAGTATCAGCCCCGTAGTTTTCTTTGAGAATTCTTCCGTATGCATGCAGGGTTGGCCCATAGTAATTTATTTCTTCTTTTTTACTTCTGAATAGATCCTCCATAAAAGATTTGCCATATTTCCCAAATATCGCCTCGACGCCTGATGTAGAATAGTATAACTCAAATAAATATGGCATCGAAATTCCAAAAAGGTCATGCTCCATTTGGTAAGGTGAAATCAGGGCTGTTAACATCGCCTCTATGAGAGACTTGTTTTTTTCGATAACAGAATGATTAGAAATATTATCGAAAAGTTCGAATGAATTATTCAGGTTTTTTATGATATTTTGCGCGATTGAGGCCTCTATTAAATTCTTGGATTTTGTTTTCTTCTTCCAGTATATAATTAGTGGTACAAGACTTAACGTTTGTTGAAAAGGAAATTCCTTAATTACCGGGTGTTGTTTGTGCGGGCTCATTAGTAGTTATTTACATTATAATTCTTTGAGTAAAAGTACAAAGATTATTACATTTAAGATAACTCAAAATCATTGACAGTGAAATTGACCCATTGATAAGGATTATTATTACTGCTTTTTCCGGTTAGTAAGCTACTTTCTTGATTTAATTATCGTTAAAACAATAAATAACAATAGAACTATTCCTGTAATTACAAACATCCAGCCATTTATAACCCTGGATTCTACAATCATATTAAAGTCTTCTAATAGTATGGATAAAGGGGTTACATGCCAAGACACCTTGTTCCCCATAGTCGAAAGTGAATTTGTTTCTGTAATTATACCTGGTAATTCAACGCTCACTTTATAATCTTCCATTCCAAGCATTTCCATTAAAAGTTGCATTTTTTTATCCAGGTTTTTAAATTGAGAACTCTCGATTTGCTTTAGTTTATTAATCTCAGAATTATGAGTCCAACTTGAATAGAAATCAACAAACTCAAGAGTAGATTTATCACTCCATTCATTAATTTTCGTCTCGATACTATCTCTATAACTATCAACCTGATCAGCCTTAATAGCAGGGTTGTTCAGTTTTTCGATCCCCGTTTTTAGTATGGCAATAATCTCGTCTGTAATAGCATTTTGTAAATAATCATCTACTTTATTTTCAGCTTCTTTAATTTTTGCAGAATCATTGCTATTCAGGGCCAGTTTTTTCCCTGTTAACCATAGCATGTCCTCCTTATTGAGATAATCCTTATAATCATATTCGTGAAAAGGATTTGCAGCAGTTATCTTCTCTTTGTATGAAAGATAAGAATAGAAAAAACCAAATTCATTTTCGACAAGTATAATCCTATTCAGTTTCTTTCTCCATCCAGTATCTTCACTAATTTCAGTATTTAGAAGAGAGTTATTACTAAAAAATTTAGTGTAGGTAAGAATATAATTTTTATCATTAGTTGTGTCTTTCTTAAATTCCCTTTTCCATGTATCATTTATTGGATATGGCAAATCGGGCTTTAATACATCTGTTGAATCCCCTGTAATTGTAATAATTCGTGTAAATGAACCATTCTTATTTATTACTGTGCTAACATTTATTTCCCTGCAGCTGTAAATAAATATCATTGAGATTAATAAACTAAATACTATATGTGATGTTTTCATGACTACTGATTTAAATTTGAACTGTTAATTACTTTTCATTGTGGCAAAGGCTTGACGTAATTGTCTTATTCTCAAGTTATCTATTTCATTTATAGATAAAGCTGATAATCGTGCTAGTATTATCCTGATTTTAATCTTTCGGTGAAACTGCTTATTTGGTTCTTTATTTAATATTTCCTTAAATGATTCAATCTGCATACCGGTATTATAAAGTATTACATTTTGAAAGCTTATATTTATTTGTTCATTTGCTATTTTGGAAGTAGTATCTTCCAATTTTTGAATTTTATCGAAAACTATATATTGTTCAATTCCAAAAATTAGTATCAAACCAACTGATGCAACAGCTAATGATCTTCTTGCCAGACGTATGATTTTATAATTATTCTTGATTTTTGCTCTTGGAATTTGATCAACATTTTCAATAATTGATAATATGTTATTTGTTAGTTCATCAGGGTTATGAAGTTTTGGTTCCTTTTTCATTTGTTCAAGCGTACTATTGGCCGATATGCTTTCATCTAAATATGATCGACATGAATTGCAGTTAGTAATATGGTTGGTATCTTCTTTAGCGAACATTTCATTATTTTCAAAAATCAACTCGTCGATTTTTTGTTTTATCCGTTCACATTTCATATTGTCCTCCCTTCATAGGATAAAATTTTTAGTAGCTTTTCTTTAATCACCCTCCTGGCAAGATAAAGGTTACTTTTTACTGATGTTATTGATAAGTCCAACACATCACTAGTCTCAGCCGAATTCATCCCTTGTAGATCTCTTAATACAAATACAAGTCTTTGCTTTTCAGGGAGAGTGTCGGATATTGAGTGTATCAGTTGCCCTATTTCCTGATTGTACAGTTTGGTCTCCGGATTATCTGTTGATACTTTAGTAAGTTTTTCATGAAAATCATCAATGTTTACTAGATCTACTTTTTTAGTGGCTCGCAGATAATCAATTGCGGTATTTGTTACGATGTTATACATCCATGTTGTAAACTTAATATCAGGGTTATAAAGCTTTATATTCTTCCATATCTTTATAAAACTGTCCTGAACCACGTCCCTTGCCTCTTCCTCATTGCATACAATTCTGAATGCAAGATTGAAAGCATATTGCTGATGCGCCTTAACCAAGTGCCCAAATGCTTCTTTATCTCCATTTCTGGCTTTATCGATAAAGATTTTATATTCAACCGGCATTAGCAAAATTTGCGTTCATGTAATTGATACGATGCAAATACAAAAAAGTAAAATTGTGTAGTCAAGTAATTTGGAGTTCTAAATTTTTGAACAAACTCAACATTGCCAAAATATTAGTACTTTTGCAGCATATTTGAACATTACCCCTCCACAAATTAATTTTACAAACAAAACATTAGAAACAAGTTTGATCAGCTTTGAGCTGACAAAAAATAATATAATATGAAAAAGAAAAATAGAACAAAAAAACCAAAAAGCGCATTAATCGGTATCATTCTCAGCATTTTTGCTGAAAATCCTTTTAAAGCATATAATTACAAACAAATAGGCCATTTAATTGGCGTAAAAGACAAGGCAGGTAGAGATTTACTACTAAACATTCTTGATGAATTAACAGAGGCTGAAGACCTAAATGAGGTCAGAAAAGGAAAATACCTTTTAAACCCAAAGAAACTTAAGGAGCTTGCCAACAAAAAGAAATATATAACCGGTACTGTCGACATGAAAAAGACCGGCAAGGCATATATTATCTCCGATGAAGGAGGTGATGATATTTTTATTGCCTCTAATAATGTTGGTCATGCGTTAAACGACGATCTGGTAAAAGTGCTCATTTTTCCTAAAAGAAAAAGTCATAAAACTGAAGGCCAAATAATTGAAGTATTAGAAAGAACAAAAGACACATACGTTGGTGTATTGGAAATGAGTAAGAATTTCGGTTTTGTTGTAACTGACAATCAGTCAATGCCCTATGATATTTTTGTGGCAAAAAGCAAAATTAAAAACGCTCTCAATGGCCAAAAAGTGCTTGTAAAAATTACTGAATGGCCAGAACAATCTAACAACCCTTTTGGAGAAATTATAGAGGTGCTGGGCGCTCCGGGAAATAATGATGTTGAAATGAAATCCATACTAGCGGATTATAATTTCCCATTGTCATTTCCTGATAAAGTTGAAATAGATGCTGACAAAATCAATACTACGATATCTGCATCCGAAATTAAAAAACGTAAAGATTTTAGAAAAACTCTAACAATAACGATAGACCCACTTGATGCAAAAGACTTTGATGATGCAATTTCATTAAAAAAACTTGGAAATGGCAATTATGAACTGGGTGTTCACATTGCTGATGTAAGTCATTATGTAACTCCGGGAACAGCACTAGATGATGAAGCCTTAAAGCGCGCAACATCAGTTTATCTTGTAGATCGTGTAATCCCAATGCTTCCCGAAGTGCTTTCCAATAATGTATGTTCCCTCCGTCCAAAAGAAGACAAGCTTTCATTTTCAGCTGTTTTCACAATGAATAACAAAGCAGAAGTGTTGGATGAGTGGTTTGGGAAAACTATTATAAATTCCAACAGACGTTTTACTTATGAAGAGGCTCAAGATATTATTGAAACAGGGAAAGGTGAATACTCTGAAGAGATAAATATAATTAACGCTCTTGCAACGATCCTTCGCGAAAAGCGATTTAAAAACGGCTCAATTAATTTTAGTTCAGAAGAGGTTAAGTTTAAACTTGACGACACGGGAAAACCAATTGAGACATATGTAAAAGAGCAGAAAGAGGCAAATCATCTTGTAGAAGAATTTATGTTACTGGCGAACAAAAAAGTCGCAGAATTAATTGGCAAACCAGAGACTCAAAACCCCTGCCTCGCCGGCAGGCAGGCGAAACCCAAAACTTTTGTTTATCGTATTCACGATGAGCCTAACCCTGAGAAGCTTAATACTTTCGTTCAGTTTTTGAAAAAACTTGGTTATGGATTAAATGTTAGTTCCCGTCAGGCACTGGCAAGTTCTTATAATAGCCTGTTCAAAAAAATTCACGGAAAAGGTGAAGAGCATATGATCGAGACCATTGCAATTCGAACAATGGCCAAGGCAGAATATTCAACTGACAATATTGGCCATTATGGATTGGCTTTCCCTTACTATACACATTTTACTTCTCCCATAAGGCGATATCCTGATTTAATGGTTCACCGACTTCTTGAAAGATATTTGTCAGGAGGAAAATCCGTTCAAAAAGATGCTTACGAAGAAATGTGCAAGCATTCATCGGAAATGGAACGCAAGGCAACACAAGCTGAGCGTGATTCGGTAAAATACAAACAGGTTGAATTTTTACTTGACAAAAAAGGAAAGGTATTTGAGGGAGTTATTTCAGGAGTGAGTAAATGGGGAATATTTGTTGAGCTCTCAATTTCAAAAAGTGAAGGATTAATTCGCTTTAACGACTTTAAAGATGATTATTACTATCTTGATGAGGATAATTACCAGATAATTGGCCGGCAATCAGATAACAAATACCGACTTGGCGATAAGGTAAATGTACTAGTTAAAAAGGTAGATCTGGAGAAAAAACAGCTTGATTTTGTGATCGTAGATTAAGGGGTGAAATGTTGAATGTTAAGTTTTAAATGTTGTATGAAGAGAGCTTCAAAATTTACAATTCATCAATCGATTCAACAATCTCCTTAACTCTTCCAATCTGGCCATCCTCAAGGCGTACTTTAATACCATGTGGATGATTTGATGATTTGGTAAGAATCTTATTTACAACACCTTCGGCAAGAATTCCACTGCGCTGGTCCCTTTTTAATATTATCCGGACAAGCATACCGACTTCAATTTCCCTTCTGATTTCTTTTGAAATGGATACTCGTTTCTGAAGTTTGTATTCTGTTATTTCCATAGTATTTGTTTAATCGTCAATTACCTTGAATTAGAATTCATTATAAATACCCATTATTAATTATTTTGCACTAGTATAGCTATTTATGGCTTCTTATAAATTCCCATCAAGTAGCCACTGGTAAATTTTGAGTTGTATTTTCGAAGGCAGTTAAAGTTGCTGTGGAAAATTCGGTTTAGAAGTCTGGCAACGAAAAACAACAATTTATTCAATACAGGTTTTCGTTCGTTCTTCAAAAATACAGCAGGCTCGAATCCTCCAACATAATTTTTAAATATTACCTCTAAATCAAAATAACTTTCAAAACTATTCCAGCGATGTATATCCATGCTAGCTAAGTTATGCCCAGTCAGCAAATTAGGGGCAAGTCTTTTTAAAAACCAATGATTTATGCCAAGCAAATTGGGTATACCAAGTAATAATATTCCTCCTGGTTTTAATAGCTGAATATGTTTGCCAACTATATCTGTCAAGTTTGTGAAGTGTTCTATAAATCCCAAGGAATATACGATATCGAACAAGGGTAATTGATGATCTTCTGAAAAAAGATCTCCCTGGTAAACTTTTCCTGGGATTTTTAATAAATCGAAATTCTCCCGTGTTTTTTCACAGCCAATTTCTGAATAATCAAGACAACTTATTATATATCCAAACTCTTTATGAAAATAAGCTAAATACTGTCCGGGTGCCCCTCCAATTTCCAGTACCGACAACTTTTTTTTGGAAGAAGACGCTCAAAAATATCCAATTCAGCTACAATATTGGGGGAGCGATTATCACGTTTAACTTCCTGCGGTAATGCAATACCATTCCAGTACTCATCCCAGTATTGCTTATCTGTTAATTTGTCTTGCATCAATTAATATATGAAGATATTAAATAACAAAAATAGAAGTTTTAGAGAAATACTGTAATCAATATTAAGGAAGAGATTTGAAAATAGAGCAATTGTTTAACGGATTTTTAGTTAAAGTTAAAGCTGTAAGGATAATCGTTGAGTTTTTTAACTTTGCAATAACGATAGTAATATGTTAAAGAAAATTATCGGAACAACAAGTACCAGAATTCTTAATGCCATTTTCGCATTAATAGTTTTGTACCTAATTGCCAACTATATTGGGGCCAAAGGCATGGGTGTAATCGGATTGATTATTCTGGATATTACTATTATTCAACTTGTGATTGATTTGGTAGCAGGTAATGCACTCATTTTCTTTGCTTCACGGACTAATCTCGGAAAATTGCTTATTCCTGCTTACTTATGGATTGGCATTGTAATAGTGTTTTTTACTTCACTTTTCCTTTTTGCAAATTCAGTTTTACCTTCATCAGTTATTGATATTGTTGTACCAAAAGGCTATGCCACACACATTTTACTGTTAGCATTGTTAAGTGGATTAATGGTTACTCATTACGACTTGCTATTGGGGAAAAGCGCATCAAAACATACAATATATTGTTCACAATTCAAATTAGTGTAATGCTGGCTGTATTTATTTACCAGCTATTTGCTTTAAAAAACACTAATGTTGACGCATACATTATTGGCTTGTATTTTGGTTATGGAACAGCTGCAGTTATAGGTTTTATTGCAGTTATTTACAGAGCCGATAGTTTCAGTTTAGCAGGATGGAAAACAATAACAAGAAGAGTTCTGAATTATGGAATGGTGATACTATTGGCTAACCTCCTTAATATTGGCAATAACCGTGTAAGTTTTTATATTATTCGATATTATTTAGGGATTTCCACACTTGGTGTGTATAATGCCGGTATTCAACTTACCGAAGGTTTACGGGTTATAGGGCAAAGTATTGCTGTAGTACAATTTTCTACTATTTCAAATAGCAATCAACCCGAATATGCCCGGGTACTTACAATAAGATTGATGAAACTTTCTATAATACTGACCTGTATGGCTTTGCTGTTGCTCATTGTAATTCCCGAAAATATTTATTCAATGTTATTAACTAAAGACTTTTCAGGAGTAAAACCTATAGTTATTGTTTTAAGCCCCGGCGTAATTGCATTAGCCATAAATAACGTATTCAGCCATTATTTCTCAGGAATGGGAAATCCAAAAATTAATCTCCATGCCAAGATAACCGGACTTGTTTTTACTTTCCTTCTTATATTTATTTTAATTCCGGCATTTGGATACATCGGGGCAGCTATCACAGCTTCCGTTAGTTACACCGCTACTATTATTCATCAATATATTATTTTTAAGAAACAAACAAAAACACGTTTTGCTGAATGGATTCCAGTTAGAAAAGATTTAACAGAATTTCGTTCATTGATTAAAGTAGCATTGAAAAAATCCCAGAAAGAAAAAGCCGCCAATTTATAATTTTTTGTTTTCTATTTACCCGGATATCGTGTCGAAATAAATCTGTCAGGTGTATTTGCCGGGCGCTTATGCGACCAAAGCCATAGTTGAGGTTTTTGCTATAATCTGTTTGTCAAGTTTCTTAGTATAAAATTCCGTAATCTCACCTTCTTCGGTTTCTCTTGGCATTCAAAAACTAATGGTAAACTCCTGGGGTTGTATTCATTCTTTGTAAATGAACTATACGATTTTATATGTTCGAATCCGGCATTTTTTAAAGCTCTTTCAGCCTGTTTTTTTCTTACTGGAAAAAGTTTTACACTATTATTTAAAATTTCTCCTGTTTCTTTTATGGTAAGAACCGTAGAAAAATCTATCATTTCATTTTTATCAAGACTATAATGTCGTTCAAATTTAATTTTTTCATTTTCAATTGTAGGCAAACCTTTCAAATTACTATCCAGCACAAAATCGTAATTAATTATTTGAAATAAAAACATTCCGCCTGGCTTTAACACCAATCTAACTTTCTTGAAAAACAATTCAACATCTTCTATATTTTGAAGGTGCACAATTGTATTGCCAAAGCATAGGGCTAAGTCAAAACTCCTTTCAGGAAACTGGGTGTCTATATCCAGCATATTCAATTTAATAAAGTCTAAGTCTATTTTTTCCGTGTGTTGTTTTGCTATTTTAAGTAATTTCTCATTTGTGTCTATGGCCTATATCGAATCAAAATCATCATAAAGACCAATGGGTAAACCACCAGTTCCACATCCTATATCAAGCATTTTTTTGTCTTTAGATCCGCCATCCAAATAACTTCTCACAAAAGATATTTGAGTTTTATTTAGTGGGAAGATTTCATTATAGTATTTCGAAATACGAGAATAAAAGTTCATTGTTTATCACTTTTGAGAATTGCAAATATAACTGAATACAAACTTAGGGTATGTGGATTTATCTTGCCTGGGTCATACAAAAGGCTTTGTGATCCTTTGTGACTACCTTTGGGTACTTTGTGGTTAAAAATTTAAAGAACCAACCACAAAGGGCCACTAAGTGCACACTAAGGCGCACAAAGTTGTGTCAAATATAATTATCTAGTACTCAATAAACTGCTTGAAAACTACCTGTAAATAGGATTTTCCATCCATAATTATTGAATCCTTTAATTGGGGATTGATTTGAAGTTCTGGATAATTATCCGTCGTTTTTTTATAAACAAAATATCCGTTTGGTGTTATCCATCCTACACCGTCAGTTGCCTCATAATATGCAAATTCATTTGTTGTTGGGTTAAATAAATTACGGCTCCAGAAAAAATCTTTTGCTTCTACATTGAACTGTGAAAGTAAGGTTGATGCAATGTCTGTTTGTGATCCTATTCTGTTTATTTTTTTTCCTCGGTATTCATCCTTTATTACATCACCGTACAGCAATAATGGTATTTTACGGTACTCTTTAGAATCAACAGGCCAGTTTTTGTAAGTATTATGACTATGATCAGCAACAAGTATAAAAAGGGTATTGTTATACCAAGTTTGTTTTCTGGCATTTTCGAAATATTCTCCCAAACATTTGTCAGTATAGTAAGCTGAGTTTAAGTAGCCATTTTGGTTATCATTTGAAGCCCAGTTTATTACATCATCCATAGGCTGATCATATGGTGAATGTGTGCTAACAGTAAACAAAACTGAAAAGAACGGCTGTTTTTCATTATTCAATTCTACTATCTGTTCATTCAGGATATACTCATCAAAAATCCCCAATTTGCCTCTTGGTAGATCGTCGTCAAAATCACTCACATCCTTAATAATATCAAATCCGTTAACGGTGATAAATGAATTTATACCGCCGTACATCAATTGGCCACCAAAATAAAATGAAGAAGAATATCCCTCTTTTTCTAATGTCTTTGTCAGACTTGGCAGCTGGGTAATTTTATCAAGATTATGAGTAATTGCTGTGATAGGTGTTGAAGGAAAGCCAGCTAAAATTGCTGACATTGCCTGTTGCGATCTGTTGCCACTGGCATAAAAATCAGTGAATAGAATTCCTTCGTTTTCCAATTTTCGAAATTGTGGAGTGATACCCTCCTTTCCGTCGAGAGATTGGATTAAGTCGGCAGACCAACTTTCCATTAATAATATTATAATGTTTGGGCGTTTAGTTTTAAGTATGTGGATAGTTGTGTCTTTTTTAATCTCATGCAATTCATTCACCCGCCTGGTAGCTTCTTCAGGATTATAAAATTCATAAGGATTAGCATCTTTGAATTTGTAGTTTTCTAAAGTGCTGATCCATAAACTATATCCTGAATTTACAGATGCCAGGTTAATAAAGCTGTGTTTCGAAAAATATGATTTGCTTTGGGTAATTGGAATTTCATTTATACCCCCTCTTATACCTAAAAATAACATTGTTGATACAATCAGAAAAAACAGACTGCTGAAAATAACATTACGTGGTGTCTCATTTATCTTAACAAAAACAAATTTCCTATAGAACCAGTAACTGATAACGACCTGTAAAATCAAAATGAAAATCAGGATGAAAAAAGTTGAAGTGGATGTTGAGTTATAAATTTCATCAGGATTTGACAGATAATTAAGAGCTTTAAATTGTAGCTTTGTTTTCCACTCATCATATATTCCAATTTCTGCTGTTGTAATTAGTATATATGCAACAAGGACTAAAAACGTGTAAGCTAAATTCGTGTAGTTTAGCCACTTAGTAGTAATAACTGTTTGTATTAAAAGGATAATAATCGGAATAATTAATATATAACAGGCAGTTGCAACATCAAGAGGTAGTGCATACCAGAATGATGCAAAAATTTCGCTTATCTCAATTTTTTCAATTTTAAATATCCCTGAATAATATACGAAGAAAACAGCCCTGGACATTGCAAATATTATCATCCAGAAAAGAAATTGTTTAATTATTGAGATTGTAAACTTCATTTTTATTGAATAGGAAAAGTGTGCAAATATAGTGAATCGTGAGTGGTGAATTGGGAATAGCAAGAGGCTGTTGCCTTCTGGAAAAATACTAAATATCCGGATGGATCCTTTTCGTCAAATATCGAATACCTTTAAAAGGAATATAGCCTAGCTTTTTAAATGCCTTAAACGATTCATTATTATAGCCCTCTATTTGACAGGCAAATATTCCGATCCCTTGTTCAATAAGCCAGGCTTCTGCTGATTCAACCAGCTTGCGCGCAATACCTTTGTGTCGATAATCAGGAATAACCACAACCCGATTTATCCAACCTTTTCTACCGTCATGAGTTGCTAAAACAGACCCAACATACATGTCGTCGACTTGCGCAAACAAAAATAAGCTACAATTATTATCTACTTCTTTTTCAATACTCTTACGGCTATCACGACCAAGTGGTTTGTACGATAGCCCACCAGTTTCCCATAAATTAATTAGGGTATCGTAGTCGCCACGCTTATATTTGGTAATTATAAGTTTCATGGTAATGTCATCTGTTGGTATCTTAAGAAATCTTTGTCATTCTTCGCTATGCGCAGAAAGACAAACAAAATTTTCCTTTCTTAATAAAAAACAACCTCGGTCTGCGGATGCGATATTTTAAATTCCTCAACTCTACTGCTCCTAATTGATGTATTATAACACTGTAGTAGCATTAATTTCGACAATTCTATTATTGGTTTTAAACTTTTAATTCGTGTATTATTTATGTATAATTTTTCAAGATTATTTAGACCTTGAATGTATTTTAATGATTTCATCCGGGTGCCCGCAATATTTAATGAAATTAATCTTTTCAAACCTGAAATTGGTTCTAAGTCCTCAACTGAAGTGTTTTCAATTGACAATTCTTCAAGTCCCGTGAGTTTATTTATGAGCCCAAGATCAAAGATAGGGTTACTGGAAATATTTAGTTTTTTCAAACCTGTAAGTGACGTAATTGGTGAAATATCAGTTATGGATGTATTACTTACTGTTAACTGTTCTAGTCTTACAAAAATATGCAATGGTGTTAAATTATTCAACGATACATTATTTTTGATTTCAAGTGCTGTTAAATCTACCAGTTCCTGTAACTCTTCATTTGAAGGATTTGCTGATAAGTTAAACTGATCAATAAACATCTGTTCCCATACTGCATCAAGGTTATCCCACCACAGTCTTAATTTTTGACTTTGATAAATTATCAAACATGAATTATGCATGTTTTTAAAACTTAGTGCTTTTGCCGCTTTTATTTTTGATTTATCACAATAAATTATCTCAAGAAAATTAGAGCCAGAAAGAGGCTTAAGTTCATCTATTTCAGTATTTTCAAAACTTATTTGTTTTAAATTATGTAATGAAGAAAGTGGCTCAAGTGTGTTTACATTTGTTTCGTTCAAATTAAGTGTTTCCAGGTTATTAAGTCCTGACAGTGGAGTTAGATCAGAAATAGAAGTGTTCTGAATATCTAATTCTTCAAGCCTGTGCAACATTCTTAATGGCTGTAGCGAATGAATATTCCTATTGTAGGCAACCGACAAGCTTGTTTGATTTATTAGTTGATGCAATTTTTCCTTTGTAACAGGAGGGGTTATGCTAAATTTGGTTCTGAAAATATCTTTCCATTCAACTGTTAACGCGTTCCACCAATTAATAAGTTCCTGCGAATTATAAATAACAAGGCACTGTGGGTTTGCATCCATAAACCTATTTGCTTCTGCCATAGTAACATTGCTATTATCGCAATAAATTACTTTTAACAGACTTAAGTTGCTTAACGGATTGAGATCGGCAATTGATGTATTATTTGCTTGTAATATTGAAAGGTCAGTATAGTATGAAATCGGCTGCAGATTATAAATATGGGTGTTGTCAATATTCAAGTTTTGGAGGCTAATTAGTGAGTCGATTGTTGTAAGAGTCTTTACTTTTGTATTGGAGATATTTAAATCAGAAAGCGAACTTAGATTATTAAGTGGGCTAAGGTTGGTAACATTAGTTTTTGAAATTTTTAAATGAGCGAGTTTATTTAGTCCCCTTAATGCATCCAAACTTGTAATACTTGAATTGGATAAATCTAGTTCACTCAATTCTTCCATATTTGAAAGAATACCAATCCTTTCAATTGATGTATTCGAGCAGTAAAGCTCCTTCATTGTTGTCACATACCTTAAGGGTTCAAGAGCTGTAACTGGTGATCCAGAACAATTAAATATTTCGAGTTTGTTTAGGTTTCTTATTGGAGATAAGTCTTCAATTAAAGTGTTTGAAATATTTATCTCTACAAGATCCGTAAGTTCAGAAACAGGTATAAGATTTCTTATAATCAAATTGTCCGATAAATCAATTCTTCTTATACTTTTGAGGGTATTCAAAATTCTGTAAATAGTTGAAGTGTTTACCTTTATTGTATCGAGAACCATAACCGATCCAGTTTCATAAACGATTAAAGCTGTATCGCCTGCAAGCAAAACAGGATCAGTATTTATATCGTCGACAACAATAATTGTATCGGCCGAAACCACCTCTGCCCATTTCATTGTAATAATTGTACTATCAGAAAACTCGATTATATTTTTAAACGGAAGTGTATCATAAACGATAATCGATTTCCCAAAAAAGTTCTTCCAATCAGTGGGCATATTGTTCCACCAATATTTTAGCTCCTCTTTCTCCCTAACTTTGGTTGTATAAATGCTGGCGATTTTTAAATCCCTTTGCAAAGGATCGAGGTTAATCTCAATAAAACGAAGCTGATTATTATTAACAGTATCGTTATTTACAGTTATTCCTTCAAGATGCCGGTTTAATGTAAATTTAAAAACAATAACACCGCTGTCAGTTACCAGTTGTTCCGTTTTTTCTATTTCAAAGCCAAAATTTACTTTTTTGTAGAAAAAATCAATATCTTTTAAATATGCCTGAACGTCTTTATTAAGAGGTAATTTGCGATTTTCATCAAGATCATCTTCTATCTGTACTTTATCACTTGCAAAAATTTTAAGAAAGCTGTTATTTATAATCATATCCTTGTCAGACGGTAATTCATTAGGGTCGCCTAAAAAGTTCACTGTTCCTTCCAGATAGCTGATAAGCTGTTTACTTTGGTCTGAATAATGATTGATTTGTTCTAATGTTAAAGTGCTGTCGCTTTGCGCAATACAGTAACTTGAAAAAAATATTATATAGAAGATAGCAACTATAATTAATTTGATCTGCATAGTTTATATGTTCTAATTAGTTCTTTTTTATCATCCTCCTTAACATATATAAGGTTAGAAATCAACCACCCTGAATTTGTGCTATTTCTGTTATAATACGACAATTCAAAATACCAATTTTTGATTTGAAAAAAGTGAAATTTCACGTTATCAATTTGTTTAAACTTCAATTTACCTGTTTTCACTAAGTAAAAGAAAAGTGTGAGATAATCAGGTTGATAATTTGTGGATGCAAAATATTCAATTTGGTATTCATTTTCAAGCGCTTTATGTAGGTTCATAAAATCAAGTTCATGACTTTGGGGGTGAAGGAAGTGCTTTTTCTGATAACCAGTATCAACTTTCGGAAATAATTTGCTCAAGCTTCGGTAATACACATTGCTCAATATCCATTTTGAACCGAGATTTTCTGGCTCTAAAGTTAAAAATAGTATTATGTTTTCATCAATCCCGTTAGCTGTAAAAGTTGCCGAAACTTCAGCATACCAGTCTCTATCTAAAAAATTCAAGTATATCGGCGTGTCTTCATTTGTAACATCACTAATAAAATATTGTTTAAGATTTCCGGATGTTCTTGGATTTAACTTATCAAACATACCTGGAAGAATTTGTTTTCTCAGCTTGTTATTGTGAAATCTGCTGTCGGTTTTCACAAGTAATTTGCCAATTTGATCTTCTTCCATATTAAAGCGGTGAACAAACTGCCCTACCTGTTTATTCATAGCATAAAATATGGTTTCATCTTCAGTAAATTCGTTAATCGTCTGGCTATAAACAGATGAAACAATAGCTATAAAAATTGTAATTAATAAAATTAATCTTCGCATATTTTAAGTGTTGGCTCATCTGCCTTGCTCCCTAAATGCCATTATGGTATAATGTAAAAGCAAGGCGGGAGTGCAAATTTAGTTTATTATTAAAAACGGTTGGAAAGACAAATAAGTATACTGCTATAGCCAAGCTATCATGTGAAAATTAATTAAATCTAGTTTGTTGTTTTCTATATACTTATCTATCTGATATGATTATAATATTGAAAACATTCAATCAACAAGACTATTCCTTGATTTAAGCGACCTATTCAATTTTACTATATTTGGTCTCTCATACTTGCACAAACTTACTATTCCATGAAAAAACTTATTACATTAATTTTTATGCTAGGTTTACTTATAGGCCTTTCGGCTCAAAAAACCACTTCAAAAGACACTCTTAAAGCCAAAACATTTACAGGTTTAAAGTTCAGAAATATTGGCCCTGCATTGATGTCTGGCCGGATATCGGATATTGCCATACATCCTCAAAACAATAACATCTGGTATGTATGTGCGGGATCAGGAGGGGTTTGGAAGACAACAAATTCTGGAACCACATGGACTCCAATTTTTGATGGCCAAAAAGTATATTCAATTGGTTGTGTTGCTGTCGATCCAAATAATCCACATATTGTTTGGGTAGGTACAGGTGAGAATGTTGGTGGACGCCATGTTGGTTATGGGGATGGAATATATCGTAGCAATGATGACGGTAACTCATGGAAAAACATGGGATTAAGTGAATCGCAGCACATTTCAAAAATAATTGTTCACCCTGAAAATTCTGATATAATTTGGGTTGCCGCTCAAGGTCCTCTTTGGTCTAAAGGTGGTGATCGTGGTTTGTTTAAGTCGATTGATGGTGGAAAATCATGGAATAAAACACTTGGCGATGAAGAATGGACTGGTGTTACTGATATAAGTATCGATCCACGAAACCCTGAATTAATGTATGCTGCTACATGGCAACGTGGGCGTACTGTTGCAGCTTATATGGGTGGTGGTCCCGGATCAGGTATTCACCGGTCAAATGATGGTGGTCTTACATGGGAAAAACTTACTAAAGGTCTTCCCAGCTCAAATTTAGGTAAAATAGGACTTGTTATTTCTCCACAAAAACCCGATGTAATCTATGCAGCCATTGAACTTGATCGACGCACGGGTGGAGTATTCCGTTCAGATAATCGCGGTTCATCATGGTCCAAACAATCCGGTGCAGTTTCAGGAGCTACAGGTCCACATTATTATCAGGAACTTTATGCAAGTCCTCATCAGTTTGATAGGATTTATCTAGCCGATGTAAGAATCCAAGTCTCTGATGATGGAGGAAAAACTTTTCGGAGGTTGAAGGAGAAGAATAAGCATTCAGATAATCACGCAATTGCATTTCGAAAAGATGATCCCGATTATCTGCTTGTTGGTTGTGATGGGGGTGTCTATGAAAGTTTCGATCTTGCAGAAAACTGGCGGTTTATGGCAAATTTGCCACTCACGCAGTATTACAAATTAGCTGTTGATGATGCTATGCCATTCTACAATATTTATGGTGGCACACAAGATAATGGCACCCAGGGGGGGCCCTCCCGTACAGATAATCGAAGCGGTATTACCAATGCCGATTGGGTTATGACCCTTTTTGCAGATGGACATCAGCCCGCTACAGAGCCGGGAAATCCAAATATTGTTTATTCAGAATGGCAAGAAGGTAATTTAAACCGTACCGATCGGGCAACTGGAGAAATTGTGTTTATTCAGCCTCAACCAGAAGCAGGTGAAGACTATGAGCGATATAACTGGGATGCACCAATATTGGTTAGTCCACATTCTCCTTCAAGATTATATTTTGCATCTCAAAGGGTATGGCGATCTGAAGACAGGGGAGATAGCTGGACAAGTATTTCGGGCGACCTTACTCTAAATCAGGAGCGGATTACTTTGCCCGTTATGGACATAACATGGAGCTGGGATTCGCCATGGGATGTAAGTGCCATGTCAAACTATAATACTATTACTTCATTAGCAGAATCCCCTTTGCGTGAAGGTTTAATTTACGCTGGAACTGATGACGGTCTGTTACAAGTTACAGAAGATGGTGGTGTAAGTTGGCGAAAAATTGAAGTTGATAAGCTTCCCGATGTTCCGGCTACAGCATTTGTAAACGACATAAAAGCAGATTTACATGACTCAAATACTGTTTATGTTGTGCTTGATAATCATAAAAATGGTGATTTTAATCCCTATATAATTAAAAGCACTGATCGTGGAAATAAGTGGCAATCTATTACCGGAAATATCCCAAAAAAAACACTTGTTTGGCGTATTGTTCAAGATCATATAAAGCCCGAACTTATGTTTGCCGGAACTGAATTTGGAATATATTTCACAATTGATGGTGGAGATCAGTGGGTAAAACTTAAAGGAAATGTCCCCACTATTTCATTTCGCGATTTAGCAATCCAAAAACGTGAAAATGATTTGATTGGAGCATCATTTGGCCGTAGTTTTTTTGTGCTAGATGATTATAGTGCATTACGCCACATAAATCCAGATCAGCTAAAAGAAGAAGCAACGCTTTTCCCAACCCGTGATGCCTGGTGGTATATTCCTCGTCCCTCATCAACTTTTTGGGGCAAAGGTTCACAGGGAGCATCATATTTTTTGGCTCCTAATCCTCCGTTTGGTGCGGTATTTACCTATTATCTTTCTGAAGGCTATAGTACTAAAAAAACTGCACGTAAAAAAAATGAGAAAAAACTTATAAAAGAAAAAAAGAATGTGCCCTTTCCAGGCTGGGAAAAAGTTGAAGAAGAACGCAGGGAAGAAACTCCAATTATCTTAATGACAATTAAAGATAGTGAAGGAAATGTTGTTCGGCGTATTGAAGGACCTGCAGGCAAAGGTTTTCATAGAGTAGCTTGGGATTTACGTAAGCCTTATGCCTCAGCTATCAATATACATAACAGTTCGGTTTATGATCCACCATCATCACGCGGTGGCAATCTTGTTCTGCCTGGAAGCTATACTGTAAGTATTTCAAAAAGAATTAATGGTGAAATAACTGAATTGTCTGAACCGGTGACTTTCATGGTAAATAAAATGAATAAAGGAACCCTTGAAGGATCTTCTCCTGAAAAAACTGTAGCTTTTTGGGACGAGGTGGATGACATGAGGATGGCAACATCTGCATTGCGGATAGTTTTAGACAATGCTAAAAGAAGGGTTGCCGGAATGAAAAAAGCTATCGCTGTCACGAATATTAAACCAGGAGATCTGGATAAGAAGGTTTATTCTATAAATCAACAATTGCTTGACATTAACGAAAGGCTTTATGGTAACAGGTCAAAGAATGAAATCGGAGAAAAAACAAAACCAACTGTTATGAGTAGATTAAGAAGTGCCTCATCGGGAGTTAAAAACTCTACATACGGCCCCACTCCTACACATATAAGAAGTTTAGATATTGCAAAAAGTGAATTTAAGAAAATATTAATAGTATTAGAGAATATTATTGAATTGGAGATTCCAGCACTTGAAAAACAACTTATCGATGCTGGAGCTCCCTGGATGGAGGGACAAGAGATTCACTAGTTTTTTGGTCTATGTGAAGTAATATTTGAAGTGGTTTGAGATCACACGGAGAATAGAAGTAATCTACCTACCCTCTAACAAACAGGGCTTTAATTATCTCCTGTGCCATTTTTGGGTTTTCTTTCAATCGGCGGGTTGAATATGCAAACCATTGCTTGCCAAATGGTGCATAAATACGCATTCTATAACCCTTATCCAGAATCGATTTTCGTAATGCCGGCGTGACGCCATATAACATTTGAAATTCAAATTTATCATTTGGAACATTATATTTTTCAATAAGTTTATATGCTCCGTTTACGAGTTTTTCGTCGTGTGTAGCTATCCCAGGATAAATGCCTTTTTTGAACATGTGCTCAAGATCTTTCAGAAAATGATTGTTTATTTCATCATACTTTTTATAAGCAATGTTTTCCGGCTCTACATAAATTCCTTTACACAATCTAAAATTTACAGGATTTTCGGTTGTGTTCAAATCTAACATCCCATTAATATCGTCCATAGTGCGGCGCATATATGCCTGAAGAACCAGTCCTACATTTTTTGGAAATTCTTTTTTAAGTTTTCTGAATAGTTCTATTTCTAAATCAACACATTGGGAATCCTCCATGTCAATCCGTACAAAATTATCAAATTCAACAGCTTTTTTAACTATGTCTCTTATTATTCTATAACAAGCATGCTTATCAATTAACAATCCGAACATTGTTGGTTTTAATGAATAGTTGCCATCAATATCATTTTTTTCAACACTATTAATAATTTCAATATAATCATCTCTGTTTCTTTCAGCTTCAGTCATCTCTGTGATAAACTCACCAAGCAAATCAATTGTAACCATATTTCCCTCGTTATTCATCTTTTTAGCAGCTTTTATGGCTTCATCGAGATTCTGGCCGGCAATGTATCTGCTAGAAAAAATCCAGACAAGTCTTTGGGGCATCAGGGGTAAAGCAGAGGCTATTAATTTATTGATGAACATCATAGGCATAAGTTCAAATTTATATAGCCGCAAATTTAGATAGATTTGTTCATAATTGTAATAAAAATTAATATTTTTTTGTAATTGCATTATTCGTGTATTCGCCTATCTTTGAATGTATTAGAGGTGTTTGGGGTTGTGGTGCTCAACCTATAATGAAAAATTTGATACTAGGATTTATTGATTAACGGAGTTTTAATTAAAGGCAAGAATATTATACCACAATTTATTCTGTTTTAAAATGTTTGTAAATCCTAATAATTCGGTGTAAATTTGTCGCCCGAATTTTGTGTAGGGTGAAGAAGATGGTAGAATATATAATACCGATTAAAGGTTTAAGTTTGGGAAGTCACTGCTATACTTATAAAATTGACGATCCGTTCTTTGCTAATTTTGAGAACTTAGATGCTGACAAAGGGTTGTTAAACCTTGTTGTAGATTTAATGGTAGAATCAAACTTGTTGAACATTCGGTTTTATTTTACTGGTTATATTGAACTGCAATGCGATCGTTGCCTGGATAAATTCAATCTTAATGTAGAAAATTCTTTTAGGTTGATTGTAAAATATGGCGAGCAATTTGAGGAAATTTCTGAAGAAGTTATTGTAATTCCTTCATCAGAAAGTAATATTGATCTTGGTCAGTTCATTTATGAGTATGTAAATTTAATGTTACCCATTAAGAAAGCCCATGCTAATGATGCGATTGGCAACGAAAAATGTAATGCGGAAATGATAAATCAACTCAATAAGTACTCAGAACAAAAAAGTGATCTTCGATGGGACGCTTTAAAGAACATAAATATAGAATAAAATTAATTAAATAAAGAAATAAAAATGGCACATCCAAAACGAAAAATTTCGAAAACCAGGAGAGATAAGAGAAGGACTCATTATAAGGCCGAATCTCCTCAATTAGCAACGTGCTCTACCACCGGAACAATTCATGTTTACCACCGTGCTTATTATGTTGACGGTGATATGTATTATAAAGGTAAACTTGTTGTTGAAAACGCCAAGGCGGAATAAATAAACAGTCTTTTTAACCGATTTTTAGAATTAATAATTTTGATAATTGGTCAAGATAATAATAATAAACTCTAGGATGTTTTTCTGTTCAGGAGTTTATTTTAGTTTAGACCATAATTTTTATGTTTTAAAATGCCAATTGAAAATTTGTATTTTTGAGCCTCAATAATTTGAAAAAACAACGTATGTCAAAAATTAATGCAGCTATAACCGGAATACACGCGTGGGTTCCTGAATATATTCTGACAAATAAAGAGCTTGAAACTTTAGTGGATACTTCAGATGAATGGATCGTTACACGTACTGGGGTAAAAGAAAGACACATACTAAAAGGTGAAGGACAGGGAACATCAGTTATTGGTGCAAAAGCAGTTGAAGGTTTGCTTAAAAAAACAAATACTTCTCCTGATGAAATTGAATTAATAATCTGTGCCACAGCAACCCCCGACATGTTGTTTCCTGCAACAGCTACGATTATTAGTGAAAATATTGGAATTAAGAATGCTTTTAGTTACGATTTAAACGCGGCTTGTTCAGGGTTTCTTTATGCCCTTGAAACTGGCCGAAGATTTGTTGAGTCAGGACAATATAAAAAAGTTATAATTGTTGGTGCAGATAAAATGTCCTCAATTGTTGATTATACTGATCGGACAACGTGTATATTATTTGGAGATGCTGGCGGTGCTGTATTATTAGAGCCAACAACTGAAAATCTAGGAATTATCGATTCTGCTTTATATAGTGATGGTGTAGGAATACCCCACCTACATCAAAAAGCTGGTGGTTCGGCAAAACCTCCAACACATGAAACTATTGATGCGCGCGAACATTTTATTTTTCAAGAGGGGCAGTCCGTATTTAAATTTGCTGTTACTAAAATGGCAGATGTTTCAGCTGAAATAATGGAGAGGAATAATCTTAAGGCAGAAGATGTTGCATACCTTGTTCCTCATCAGGCAAATATGCGTATAATTGATGCTACTGCAAGACGTATGGGTATTGAAAGGGAGAAGGTGATGAACAATATAGAGCGGTATGGCAATACTACTAATGGAACAATTCCAATGTGTCTTTTTGAATGGGCTCCAAAATTAAAAAAAGGCGATAATCTTATTCTTGCTGCTTTTGGTGGTGGATTTACCTGGGGTTCTATTTATTTAAAATGGGCTATTGACTGAGATTATAAATTGGCTAATTAAAATCTACTTCCGATTTGTTAATTTGGAGATGGTTTTTTGTTTTGAAACTTCTTATATCTTTATAAACTTTCCGTAATAAGTTCTCTCTTTTGTTTTAATAATCAATATATAACTGCCCGGATTTAATCCCTTAACGTCAACCTTTCCATTGTCGCCAATATTAAGGTTCATGATTTTTCTTCCCCTCATATCAATTATCTCAAGGCTGTCGTTGTTTCCAAATTTATTACTGTCTAGCGTAATATAATTTTTAGCAGGGTTTGGGGTTATTTCCATTTCTACACTTCTGATAATTTCGTTAATGTCATTGGCAAATTGTTCCTTCCAGAAGGCTTCATTGTGTTGTCCGTTCTCTACTTCAATTGAAAAAAGTTCATTTTCACTAAATCCAAGATCTGTGAATACATTATGCATAGCCCACATATCATCTATCGCACCAGATCCTTCCTCACCACCTATTAACTGAAAAAGTTTCATGTTTTGCTGTTTGCCTGTTTCATTTGTAAATGCCCATATCGAGTCAGCTGTCCAGTAAGCTGGAGAAAAAATTCCTGATTTGCTAAAAACATCCTGAAATTTAAGTGCGCCGTATTGTGAAATTAACCCCCCCATGGAACTTCCCATTATACCCGTATTTTCCTTTCCTGACAAGGTTCGATAGTTTTCATCAATATACGGTTTTAAGTTAAATACAAGAAAGTCGATATACTCATCTCCTTGCCCTCCTCCATACTGTGGGTTTACCCATGGATTATACTCATTCATTCTTTCCTCTCCTCCGTTATCAATTCCTACGACAATAGGCACCTGATAACCATCTTCGGCAAGTTCGTTCAGGGTCTCATCAATTTCCCATTCTCCTAAATAGGAGGTAAACGCATCGAAAAGATTTTGCCCATCGTGCATATATAACACTGGGTAATGTTCATTGGAATTATCATAATCGGGGGGAAGATAAATCCATATTCGCCTGGTGCGGTCTAATTGTGGAATATAAAAGTTTTCATCTATAATGAACACATTTTCGGCTGCAGTTGAGCTACCGCTCCCACCCGTATCGGCCCAGGTTAATATCTCAACATAAACGGTGTCGCCATTCCCGAAAGTAAATTCTCGATTTGCTATTTCTTCGCCGTTGGCTCCTTTTTCAACAGTACCCCAATCACCACGGGTAAACTTAAATTCTATTTGACTTCCATCAGGTTGTCCAGGAAGTGTTATAAACCACAATTCATCAGTGTTTTTTTCAAGTGCGAAATCAGGATTTCCGGGATTCCATGAATTCAGATCTCCTGCTAGATATATTATATCCTCGGAGGGTGTCGATTCCGGTAATGAGCTGATTATGAATGTCACTTGTCCTATTAATGCGGTACAGGAAAAAATGATTACTAGAAAAATGCTAATTCTGTTCATGGTGTTAAGTTTGGTTATTACTACCTTGTTCTCAGCCTTTTTGCTCCTTTTATTTGTTATGTTAATACAAAATTAGACTATTCTTTAATAAAAATCCAAATCCAGAAATAAGTTATCTTTACTGCTCACTAATATTCTTAAAAATGAAATCAAACTCTTATTCAATTAATTGGTCGGTATTGGCTTTTAACGGATTAATTGCCTTGCTATTTGGTTTAATGGCTATTTTCTCTCCATTAGACACTCTGAAAGTTATTATTATGTATTTCGGCATTGTTATGATTATTGTGGGTATTGCAATGATGTTTGGGGTATATTCAAGCATGAAAAACAAATTAAATTATGGAACCGATTTAATTAGCACCATAGTTACAATTGGGCTTGGTGTGGTTCTGTCATTTTTTACAGAAAAAACTCTTGAAATTTTTGTGTTTATTGTCGGAATCTGGGCAATTCTACTTGGTATTGGCCAATTAATTATTATGGCAAGCCTAGAAACCAAGGGTGATAAACGGTTTCTACTTTACAGCGGCTTATTTACTATAATTTTTGGGATACTTCTCTTTTTTAATCCTTTTGCCCTGGCATCCGTTTTTGTTGTAATTATAGGTGTTATGTCCATTATTATTGGGATTGTGCTGATTTCGTTTGCTTTTAAACTAAAGAATCTTCAGAATAGCAAATAAAGAAATTTAATGGTATAGGTTGAAATTAGCGTTTGAATTTAAAACCTAATATCTAATACTCGAAGCTGGAGTGTTGTTGAGCCTAGCCATGTATTTTCATCAATGTGATAACATATTTCAAAGGGTGTACCCTTTTCCATTTCTTCCAAATGGCGACCCTGATTAAAGGCAATTGCGGGCACAGGATTCCCTGTTCTGTCAGGATGTACTACGGAAAATTTTAGGTGTTTGTTGTCTTTCTTTCCAACAAGTTTTGCAAAACCTGTATCAATCACATTTTTTGTTTGAAAAACAGGTGACATATTGCCAGGGCCGAAAGGGGCAAATTGCATTAGAATTTTATAAAACTTAAAATTAATATCGCTAATAAATAATTCGGCATCTATTTCTATTTCAGGAACAAGCATATCCTCCGAAATATGTTTATCAGCATAATCCTGAAACTTACTAATAAATTCATCAAGATTTTCAGGCTTAAGGGCAAGGCCTGCGGCGTATTTGTGTCCGCCGAAGTTTTCAAGAAGATGGCTTGTTGAATCTATTGCATCATAAATATCAAAATTTTTGACAGATCTGGCCGATCCAGAAAGTATTCCATCTGCTTTTGTTAGTACAATTGTTGGTCGATAATAGCTGTCAATTAGACGAGATGCAACAATCCCGACAACACCCTTGTGCCAATTATCATTATAAACTATTGTTGCTTTTTTATTGTTAATGTTTTTGTCTTCATTGAGAATCTGTAATGCTTCTTTGGTAATATTACTGTCGAGCTCTCGACGGGTTGTATTCAAATCATTAATTTGTTTGCCTAGTTTCTCGGCGTATTCTATATTGTTGCTGATCAACAATCGTACTGAATCTGTGGCACTTTCAATTCTGCCAGCAGCATTAATCCTTGGACCAAGCAAAAATACCAGATCACTAACAGTAATTTTCTTTTTAAAATATTGGTCTTCTCCCAGGCTCATTTTTTTGCCGACACCTGCAGATTTAAGCAATGATTTAACTCCAATACGTGGCTCTTTATTCAGATTCTTTAAACCGAAATAAGAAAGTGTTCTGTTTTCACCAACCATGGTAACTACATCAGCAGCAATACTTATTGCCACAAGATCGAGGCACGAGTAAATCTTTTCAACAGGTATCTCAGATCGAATCGAAAGTGCCTGAATTAATTTAAACCCAACTCCTGCTCCTGACAATTCTTTAAAGGGATAGTTACAGTCGGGTTGTTTGGGGTCAAGAACGGCTACTGCATCAGGAATAATTTCACCGGGTCGATGATGATCGCAAATTATAATGTCAAGACCTTTCTTCTTTGCATAGTCAACCTTTTCAACAGCCTTAATACCACAGTCGAGAGAAATTAGAAGTTTATATCCATGTTCAACAGCATAATCAATTCCAATATAGGATATACCGTACCCTTCTTTATATCTATCGGGAATATAAAAATCAACTTTTTTGTGAGTGTTTTTCAAATATGAATAAACTATACTTACTGCTGTAGTTCCATCTACATCATAATCACCGTAAACCATAATTTTTTCACCCGTGGTTTTGGCTGAGATTACCCGTTCAACAGCTTTGTCCATATCCTTCATCAGGAATGGATCCAATAGATCAGTAAGTTGTGGTCGAAAAAAAGACTTAGCATCTTTATAGGTAGTAATCCCTCGGAAAATTAGTAATGTGGTAAGTATAGTATTTATATTAAGCTCTTTGGATAGCCGCTCAACTACCTCGTGATCAGGTTTTTCTCTAAGCACCCATCGCTTTTTCATAGCTTACTTTCTTTGGAGTGTAAAGATAGCTAAATATCAACTAAAATTCCGACGAGCCAAAGCTATTGATCGCCTTAAATCTGTTTATTGCTTTAACTAAAACACAATCAACTAGTTTTAATTTTTTGTTAATTGAATTTTTATTGATTGGAAAACTAATAATGTGTATTTTCAGTTATTTATTATCAATTATATATCCATTGAGCTTCACGATAGGTACATTGCAATTGAAACACCAATAAAAGTTCCAATTACATACCCTAGTATTCCGACAAGGATGCCGGTGTAACTAGTTTTTTTCGTCCCATGGATGCCGCCATTGGTGCCGCTACCGAAGGCCCCATTATGTTTGCTGCAGATGAAACAACTACTTCATAAACATCTAGTTTGAAAAGTTTCGCTAAAGAAACCAAAAACACAAAATGGAAAAGCATTATTGTAATGTAGAATAATAGTACGGAGGGGCCAATACTTAATATTTGCTCAATATTGGTCGCTGCTCCAATTACTGCTAAAAACACATACATCATCCACATGCCAAGTGAAAAAGATGTTTTCTCTAAAGCAATTAGTTTTTTTGGAAACAGATTAGCTGCAACAACCGCAAAAATTGTAATTAAAAGTAGGCTCAAATTAAGATCTGTTTGTAGTAGATTTTGTAATGGGGGGGCAATTATATTGCCCATGGCAGCAATTAATGCTGCAATAAATAACGAAACGGCAATTCGCTCCATTGTAATTGGGAATTTTTCTTCCAGTTGCTTTTCATCTTTATCCTCAAGATTTTCCTTCTTTGGCTTTACAAAAAACCGTGAGAGAAAAATAATAGAAGGGGTTAAAAACAGAAATAAAGTGTATAAATTAGATACAAAATTGTCAACGGCGATTGTTGCTGTAAACATGGGATTTGTACTAAAATTCAATATTTTGGCAGCAGCAATAAAATTAACACTACCACCTATAAGAGTAGCCGCAATAACACCTGCGGTATTTCCAGAATCCTCCCCCAGATCGATAAAGCTATAAGCAATAAAACATCCTATTACAATACCTATTGCTCCAATAATATATGCTACTAGTAGCTTTCCACTTTCCTTTATTATTTTTGTAATATTGGTGCTAAATAATAACATTGGAATTGAAATAGGAATAAAGTAGCTGAATACCATCTCGTATACATCCACTTTAATGTTCGGATTAGAAGCAACTGGAACTACTCCTGCCATTGATAGTAAAGACATAGAAATCATAGTTACAAGTATGCCAGAAAGTTTGCCAAACCACTTTTTATATTCAGAATAAATACCTAGGGCCGCTGCGCCGATAACCATTAAAAACAAAACTACGTGGCTGTCGGGGGATATTAATGACTCCATAATGCGCTTTAATTATTTTAGCGCCGAAGATATGGTTTATTTAAGAATTAGTTAGAAATTAAAAATGATTTAAACAACGTCAGAAAAAAGTTGGTTATTCAAATTAGTGAGCTCTTTTTAACTTGCCAATTCAATGGCTCTAGGAAAAAGTATGTTGTTTTCAAGGTGAACATGAACATGTAGATCGTCTTCAAATTCTTGAAGCATTTTAAATGCGACCTGATACGTTGCACAACCATCTTCCGGCACTTGATAAGACTTTGTTTTCCTGTTTATTTCATCCATAGCTTTTCCGGCATTATCATGCTCTTCCAACATACGCGTAATCTCACTTACAATTGTCTTCTTTGCTGTCGGTGATTCATTTAAAACCATTTCTTTAATTGCAGGAAAAAGAATTTCCTCCTCGTTTTTCGAGTGAGGTATAAGTGCGTCATTTATTTTGCTAAATAGGTTTGCAACAACAATTAATTCAGGATGGTGTTCTCCATGTACAGTTGCTATTTTTTCTGTATAAAATACTATTTCAGGTAAATTTTTTGCAACAAATTTATGATGCGTATTAACAATGTAATCACATAAAAATCCTAATTCCCATTCTTTGAAATTAATGGAATTGTTGGTTGGTTCCTTTTCAAGGTTTTTCAATTCTAATGCTAATTCTTCTTTATTGATTCCTTTTTCAAGGCAAGCCTCTTCAAGACTTTGTTTTCCTCCGCAACAAAAATCAATACCTGCATTTTTAAAAACTGATGATGCTCTAAAATCGTTTGCTACAATTTCACCAACTGTTAATTCGTCTATTTTTTTTATTTCCATCTCTGATATATTTTGTTTTTTGAATTTGCAAATATATTAAATGTTTAATAAAAGACATCAATGTCTTTTATTTGTTTGATGGTTGTAAGAATCCAAGAAATTAAATAATTGAGGTTTACCAGCTATTGACCTTAGCTCTACTTCTTTAAAATTCCAGAATAATACTTAACAAACCAAAAATGGTATCCATTTCCTTGTTTTTTATAGTTTTGCCAGCACTGTACACAAAGGTCCATTAACAAAAAAGAACCCTATGAAATCGTTAACAATTAAAGAAATCAACGAAATATTAAAAGGTGAATTGGTTGGAGATACTAATCAGCGGATAATAGGAGCTGAGCAACTTGACAAAGCGTCTAATAATCACATTTCATTTATTGGAAGTTCGAAATATGCATTGTTATGGGATACGTCAAAAGCCTGTGCGGCAATTGTTAATGATAAACTGGAAATTGAACCAGGTGAAAATCGTGCATTAATTAAAGTAAATAATGCAGATCTGGCTATGGCTAAGTTATTGGAAGTGTTTGACCCTGGTCTTCCTCAGGTTGATTATGACATTCATCCAACAGCTGTTATTCATGAATCAGCAACAATGGGAAAAGGTTGTAAAATTGGTGCGGGTAGTTACATTGGCAAAGATGTTATTTTGGGCGATAGCGTTGTTTTATTTCCTAACGTTACAATTCTAGATGAAACCAAAATTGGTAATGGTACTGTTATTTGGTCGGGGACCGTTATTCGAGAGCGTTGCGAAATAGGGCAATTTTGTATTTTTCACACTAATGTAAGCATTGGTGCTGATGGATTTGGTTATCGTCCGAGTGAAGATGGCAAAGGGCTTGTTAAAATTCCTCATATTGGGAATGTTATTATTGGAAATGGGGTTGTAATTGGAGCAGGCTCATGTGTTGACCGTGGTAAGTTTAGTTCGACAATTATTGGAGATGGGTGTAAGATTGACAATCTTGTTCAGGTTGGCCATAATTGTGTAATGGGCCGTTCATGTATTATGGCGGGCAACAGTGGTTTGGCGGGATCAGTTACTTTAGGTGATGGCGTTATAATTGGAGGAGGTGCTTCTATAAAAGACCACACAACAATACACGATGGAGCCATTGTGGGTGCGGGTTCTGGTGTTATGAACGATGTACCTGCCGGAAAGACGGTATTGGGTTATCCTGCAACAGATTCTAGAGAAATGCTTAAACAGTGGGTCGCCTTACGCAAACTAGGCAAAACTTGATTTATAGATTCATATCAAAAAATAGGTGTCGTTTCTATTATATCTAGGATATATCTTTTAATCCATACACTTTGGTATGTGAAGCCCAGCCAGGACACCATGTGCGATGCCATTCCATTGCTTTATCAAAGGTTGATCCGGGTTTTTTGTGAGCGAATTTGCATATGCCGCAGTTATAACAAAGTGTTGACCAGCCGCGAGTTGCAAGTCCATGTATTTCTTTCTTTTGGGTAGTTTCTTTAATTGTTTCCATGACTTTTCGTTTTTAGTAATTATTAATTTGTTGTTTCATCTTTATGGACGTAAGTCTTTTTAGAAAGGATACGCTTTGGCATTATTTTTTTTTCACAGCCGATTAATAATTATATTTCTGGTTGCGATATTTAAAGTCTATTCATGCACCACTTTTCTGTCATTTCAAGCTCATAAAGATCCTCGTAAATTTCATTAGCACTTTCAATGGCTATTGAACAAGTGTTGAATGGGATATCATCAATGTAATCTTCTTCTTCAAAAACAAATTCATGGTTTTTTAAAGAGTCAAATATAATTTCTGTGCTGATTGGGATATCATCAATATGGGGCTCATCTTTAAATGTAAAGTCAGATAATATTACGCTAAAGGTAATGATTACAGAAATCAGGATAAGCATCATTGTGTTATTTAGTTTTGTTTTCATGATTTATGTTTTGTGATAAATTCTTAGTTGTTTTTACTATATAGACGTACAATTAGAAAAAAGATGCATTCAATTTAGCGATTCATTGTTAGAAAGTTATTTTATTTGCTTTCCGGGTTTTGTTGGCCAATGTTATAACGTAAGCAAAAGAGCTTAGTCATATTATATTTGGACATTATTCTAATTCATCTTACAGAACTGAAAATTTGGAATATGTCAAAATATTTATAAGTTTGTATATAATAATTTGTTTTAAATAATTAGAATCTTACTAAATATACTAAATTTTCTGCGAATTTTATTACTTAATTAAAAAGGAGGTTATATGAAACGAATTTGTTTACACTTATTAAATGCTGCGATTGTCTTATTATTAATAGCCGGATGTAGAAATCCTCAGGCTGAGGAGCTGGCTATGCTAAAACAGACGAATTTAGAACTAAATGAACTTGCCGCGCCCCCACCGGCATCAATGGATATTTTTTATCCACCAATTGCAGAGGCACCAATTTTTTTTTAAAATGTTTGAGATGAACACTCCGTTTACGGGAATTGTTGTCGATCTGTTTGAAAATGACTTTGAGAACGTGCTAGTTGATTTCGAAAATTTTAAAGCCCAATATATTGAAGTTTCAAAAATGGTTCCTGAATGGAAAAACAGATTTCCAATGGGTGTTGTTGATGAACTTGGAAAGGCGCTTGAGACTAAAGATCCAGGCAAGATAATGCCAGCCTATGAAGCTGTTGGACAAGTTTGTTTTGATTGTCATGCTGCCAACATGACTAAAGTTCAACTGAAATATCACTGGAGAGACATGAGCACAATACTTGTTCAGGATCCTCTCACAAAGGAGGAAATCCCATTTTCATTGTTTAATATAAATTCTATTCAAGCACAAAATGCCCCTCAATTACCTGAAGATATGGCGCCAAGAACAGAAACTTTTTCTAACTTTGATGAAACATTTGTTGAACCTCAAACAAATGAGAGAGTTTTTCCAGGAGATTATTCAATGAATGAAGATGGAAGCCAATCATGGGATGGAGAATACAGGCACTGGCATGTAACACCCACGGGAGATACAATTGTTTCTTTCTTAAATGAAGCACAAGCAAAATCATTTAGAGATAAACAAAATAAACAAATGAGTTCAAGAGGAATAATGGATTTAGTTTATGACATCACGGATCCTTCATTTGGTTTAGTTCCATATAGGCCAGGTAATGATACAATTCCTTTAGTAGATGATATTGCAATAAAGAACAAAGTAAATAAAATAACCAAATTAGAAGCAAATATTATAGAGAATACAGTTAATCAAATTAATGCAACAACTTCTGGATGGATCTGTGATCAATACATGACTCAAATGGGACATATTGATTTTTTTGGAGTTTATGATATTGATAACTCGGGTTTATCTTCAGGAGCAAACTTAGAATATGATTTTTCAACAAATGGGGATTGGGAAAATGTAGCTTATGGAGTGAGAACTACAACCACGGATGGAGTACCACATGCTATCTGTGGGAATTTTGTTGGTGCAGAAAATTTGGAAGATAATGATGTAACAGATTTTAATCAATGGTATTTCTGGGAACCTCAAACTGATCAACAAGTTGTTCCAGGAGATTATTCAATGGATGCAAATCACTCAGTACAAATAGATTGGTATGGGTATGAATATAATTCAATTTGGAATCAGTGGGGACATTCAATAAGGAATGTATTACAATATGATCTTTTGGCAGGAAATCCAACATTAACTTTTCAAGATCCAGATCTAACAACCTGCTGGGATCCAATGCTTCAAGTAGAATATCCTGATGATCAAACACATGAATTTCCTGCAGATATTTCTGTAGCAGCAAATGGAGAACCAGATAGTTTGTATGCTGGAACGGTTTATTCACATTCAGATGTTTCAGATCAAACAAATGATGGTTCTTGTTCTGATGTAACTTATTTAGTGACGAGAACATGGAATGGGATGGTGGGAGATTATAATTCTTCAAATACAGCTTCAGCAACTCATGATCAATTAATTAACGTACAAGACACACAAGGAGCATATGTTTTAACAACTCCTTTCAATCAAGGAGACACCCTTTACAGATCAGACATGAGTGATAGTCCAGATCCAACAGAAGAAGAATGGGCAGAATTCGGAGATAACAGCCAACTTTCAATAGAAAGAAAATTCGATAAAGAAATAGTTTATGAAGATGATATCAGTAGGATTTGGGAAATGAATCAATGGGGAGAAGATCTTTGTCTAAATGATCCTCAAGATTATTTCAATTATTTTGTACATATACCAAAGACTGTTGGAATTTCAGAAAAGGTAGCTCCTCCAAAACCTGACAATGCTTATGTTTATCCAAATCCTTCTAATGGTAAGTTTACACTCGAATATATATCAAATGATACCCAACCTTTAGAGACAATTCTTTACAATATGCATGGACAAGTTGTTCAAGAAAAAGTTTACAAAGGACTAGTGCCTGGTAAAAATAATATTGAATATGGATTAACCGACGCTAAACCAGGAATGTATATTTTGAAAACAAAAAAAGGGATGCATTTTGAAACTGAGAAGATTAACATTAAATAAAGTAATTCTTAAAATGGGAAATAAAACAAAAATTTTTGACTTAGAAGGAAAAGTCAGAGAAGCAATATGGTAATCAAAAACTCATTAAGTCAATGGGTTCTGCTAAAAGAGAGAGTGATATTAATCAACTTGAGAGTTTAGCTCGAAAAGAGATAGAAAGACTTACTAAACAAAAGGCTATTGAGT